>Ga0308164_10000252_pt1 | contig 118507 bp, 121 predicted proteins | sample PhyTR2_FD_201031 | JGI IMG/M metagenome (GOLD analysis project Ga0308164, IMG submission 201031) | Phyllosphere microbial communities from UC Gill Tract Community Farm, Albany, California, United States - DLSLT.R2 | ecosystem: Host-associated > Plants > Phyllosphere > Unclassified | place...
CCAACAAATTTATCTATGTTGTGATTTATATTTTGAGCATTTGGTGTTATATCTAAAGTTTGCGATTTATACATATTATGTGTAAGAAGCATCAATATAATAAATGTTATTTTTTTCATAATAAAATATTTAGTTAAGGACAATTTTGAGGTATTACATTTCCGTTTGAATCTTTATTCAAAAGTTGCCAATTGCTGAATGTAGCATCTCCTTTTAGCAGTTTCAATCCTGTTTTATTTGTTTGTAAGTAAGACAAAAATAAACTTTCATTATTTGCTGCTGTGTTATTTGTTTTTATACCAAAGTTCATATAAATTATTTCATATAAATCTTGAGTTGTTTCATCAATTGTATTTCCTGTAAAAAGATTATCAGCAAAAGCTCCAAATTTCGCAGGTTCATCTATTACCATCAGATATTGCGTATTAGAAGCAGTCACTACACCGATTACAAATGAGTCAATATCTTTTATTTTTCCGTTTTTGTACAAAAATGCCAACGCAAACATATCAGATACAGAAAATACAGAATATCCACCAGCAAAATGAGAATGAATTAAACCATCAATCGGTGCATTTACAGGAAATTTAATACGGTATTCGCCGATATCTCCTTCAATAGGAGTATCAGAAATTGTACCGCCATCCTCTGTCAGAATATAACCAAATTCCTTTGTCGAATTCACTTTTGGCTTTAAAATTCCAAAAAGATCTTTTGTCTTGTTGTTCTTACCAACTTTAGAAATTTTTTCACACGGCGTCTTAGGTACCATATTGAGAAATTGCTGCCACGTAGCTCCGGGATTATCGATGAAAAGATTAATTCCCATCACAGTATTCTGGGATTTTGCAAGCGAATTGATAACCAGATAATTTCTGAACTTCTGTGCAAAACTGGTATTCTGTTCCAGAAAGTTTACTTGGAGGGCATCAAGGACAATACCGTAGTCTGTAAGAGACTGGAAGACAGACTGCGTATTATGCGAATAAGAAAAAATATCTATATTAGGATTTTGAAGGTACCAGGGGAGGTTAGGGTCATAACCACCGCTGCCACCTGGATTGTTGGGATCTGTCGGCGGATCTGTTCCTTCTCCTCCAGTACCGCCGGGATCCGGTACATCTCCGCCTCCACCTGTAAAACACACTTGAAATACGCATTGTGAGCAACCGTCGCAATGTGCTTCGTCCATACCATTTTTACAGTCATAAACCGTGTAACACGTTTCTGCTACAAGATTGTTTGTTACTTCCTGCTGTCCAATGGCAAATGTTTTATAATCTGCTCCGTCTCTGACTGGTACATTTTCAAAAAGATCCAAAGGGATAGATGAGTATAGCCTGGAGCCAAACATCTCATTGTCAAAAAAAATGAAGGTCATCAGAATACTTTCCCGAATTTCGCGGTCTATACTACTGTTATGTGTAAAAACGTCCAACTGATCATTGGTAATAGTATAAACTTGTGGGGTCTCAGAATCAGGATTTTCAACATACATTAATGAAGACAAAAAACCGTCAACCATCTTTAGAGGTATGATGAGCATTTCTGATGATTCATCTCCCCTGTTAGCAGTTTTGTTCTTGGCACGGGTAAGATAATTCCACTCCGGAAGCCCGCTTTTATCCGATAGCTTAGAGATAAAATCAGTCTTAGCATTGATGTTCCTGAGCTTTGCGATAGTACCGGAAACCAAAGAAATATTGGGATTTTTAGAATTGCTACCCTGACTATTGGTACGGAAAAATTCTTCTTCCCGTCTGGAATCTGCTATTCCGTTTGTAAAATCCTCGTTCCGGCAGGATAGCAGAAACAGTAGAATTACCAGCGCAATATTGCGCCAAATGGATAATTTTTTTTTCATGAATTTTGTGTTTTAAATTTTACTCAAATTAATGTAAAAAAAATTGAGACTTTATTACGGGAAGCCGTAATTTGATAAATAATTTCACAAATTATATTTTTTTTATTAAATATTTGGAAACTATTTATAAAATAGGTGTTGAAAAAACTAAAGTATTTTTCAAGATCCAAGATGGGCAATCGTCACGAATTGTTTGTTGTTCACTCCATAAATATATAACTTTGCGGAGATATAGCAAATTATATGGAAAACATCCAATTGGACGGCGTTTGGAAAGAAAAACTCCTCAGCAGATTCATCACCTACATCAAGATATTTTCAACCAGCGACGCAGAAAGCGAGACCACGCCTTCTACCGAAAGACAGTGGGACATAGCCAATTACCTTCACAAAGAATTGCAGGAACTCGGTTTGGAAGATGTCAGCATTGATGACAAAGGCTATGTTTTCGGATTTATTCCTTCAAATATTGAAGAAAAAGTTCCACAAGTCGGCTTCATTGCCCACTACGATTCTTCTCCCGACTTCAATGGCGAGAATGTAAATCCGCAGATCTGGGAAAATTATGACGGCCAAGATTTACTGTTAAATAAAGAAACAGGATTTACATTGTCTTCAACCAAATTTGAAGCTTTAAAGAAATATATTGGCCAAACTATTATCACCACAGACGGAACCACTTTGCTAAGTGCAGATGACAAGGCCGGCGTTGCAGAGATTGTGACCGCAGCAGAATTTATTTTAGCCAATCCACAAATCAAACACGGAAGGATTTCTATCGGATTCAATCCGGATGAGGAGATTGGAAGAGGTGCGCATCATTTTGATGTCAAAAAATTCGGCGCAGAATGGGCGTATACAATGGATGGCGGCGAAATCGGTGAACTGGAATATGAAAACTTCAACGCTGCAGGAGCCGTTATAAAAATCCACGGATTGTCAGTTCATCCTGGTTATTCTTTCGGTAAAATGCTGAATGCAGGATTAGTGGCATCTGAGTTTATTGCCTCATTACCGGAGAATGAAACGCCTGCAACCACAAAAGGTTTCGAAGGTTTTTTCCATCTTACAGATTTTGAAGGCGATGTGTCAGAAGCAAAACTTCAGTACATCATTCGTGACCACGACGACCAGAAATTTGAAGACAGAAAAAAACTGATTGTTGAAAAAGTAGAAGCAATTAATCAAAAATATGGAGAGAAAACGGCTGAAATAGAAATCAAGCCGCAATATCTCAATATGAAAAAACAGTTTGAAGGCAAGATGCACATCATAGACGTTGCAGAGCAGGCAATGAAAAATGCAGGAGTAGAGCCAAAAATTAAAGCCATCAGAGGCGGTACAGACGGCGCGCAGCTGTCTTATATGGGATTGCCTTGCCCAAATATCTTCGCCGGCGGACACAACTTCCACGGTCCGTATGAATTTGTACCTTTGGAAAGTATGATGGCAGCGGTCAGCGTGATCGTTCAAATCGCACAATTGGTAAAGTAATTGATTCATTAAAATCACATAAAATTTCTGAATGACAATCAAAGAAAATCAACAAGAATTAATAGAGGAATTTGCCTTTCTGGAAGATTGGGAGCAGAAATATGAATACATCATAGATCTTGGAAAAGAGCTGAAAGGCCTTCCCGAAGATAAGAAATCGGAAGACAACCTAATCCGTGGCTGCCAGTCCAAAGTCTGGATAGATGCCGAGTACAAAGACGGAAAATTGTTTTTCAATGCCGATTCTGACGGTATTTTGCCAAAAGGTATCGCATCACTGCTAGTCCGGATTTACAGTGGCCATTCTACGCAGGAAATACTGGATTCTGACTTCGAGTTTATCTCAAAAATAGGCCTACAGGAATTTCTCTCTCCGTCCAGAGCCAACGGTCTTATGGCGATGACAAAACAAATTAAATTCTACGCCGTAGCGTTTCAACTAAAGAAGTAGGTGAAAACTATTCTAGCATACCGCTTCTCCGCCTTTGGAGATGTAGCCATGACTGTTCCGGTCTGTATAGAATTTCTGGAGCAGAATCCTGATGTGGAAATCATATTCATCAGCAGAGAGCATTTCAAAGACCTTTTTGACGGTCATCCCAGGCTAACATTCAAAGGCATCAGTTTTGACGATTACAAAGGTATCTTCGGCATCAGAAAACTCACAAGACAGCTCATCAAGGATTTTAAACCGGATTATGTAGCAGATCTTCACGATGTGATACGTACCAAGATGGTGAATTCTATCTTCAAAAGACACCGGTACCGTGTTTCCAAGATCAACAAAGGAAAATCTGAGAAGGAAAAACTCACCAACGTCTGGAATCTTGATAAAAAACCGCTGAAAAGAACCGTGGAACGCTATGCTGATGTATTCCGTGAAATGGGATTTTCTCTGGAGTTATCGCATAAATACAGATCAAAAGTCACCGAGAAAAAGGGAATTGGATTTGCGCCTTTTGCACAGCATAAAGGCAAAATGATGCCTTTGGAAAAATCGTTTGAATTGGTAAGAATCCTTTCAAAAAATCATAAAATTTATTTCTTTGGCGGCGGTAACCAGGAAGATGAGATTTTAAGGAAATGGGAAAGTCAAATCCTGAATACGCAAAGTCTTTCCGGAAAGCTGACCTTGAAAGAGGAACTGCAGAAAATATCAGAACTGGAAGTGATGATCTCTATGGACTCGGCGAATATGCATCTGGCAAGCCTTATGGGAACAAGGTGCATCTCTGTCTGGGGATCTACCCACCATTATGCCGGCTTCTTAGGATACGGGCAGAGTGAGGATGACATTGTTCATGTCAAAGATCTGTCCTGCAGGCCGTGTTCTGTCTTTGGTGATAAGCCCTGTTTCCGGGGCGATTATGCGTGTCTGGAAGAGCTCAACATACAGGAAATCATCAATAAAATATGAAGCTCAGCATCTGTATTCCGGTTTTCAATTTCGATGTCAATAATTTAGTTAAAGATCTCTCGGAGCAGATTGTTTCTGATCGGCTGGATGCGGAAATCATATTAATTGATGATGCTTCAACTGAGAGCTTTTTTAAAATTAATAATAATCTAAAAGATAAGGTGAGCCGTTTCATTTTCCTTGAAGAAAATATTGGCCGCTCCAGAATCCGCAATCTTTTTTTAGACCATACACCACAATCAGCCTATTTGCTGTTCCTGGATTGTGACGGAAAAATAATCAGCAAATCATTTCTTAAAACCTATTGTGATTTTATAGAAAAGGAGAATCCGGACGTTATTTTCGGCGGAAGACAAGTTAGCAACATCAAACCGTCAAGTGAGTACGGACTAAGATGGAAATTTGCCACGGAGCGCGAAAATCTGCCGGTTCAAAAGCGCCTGATTTCTCCCTATCTTGACTTTCAGACTAATAATTTCGTTGTAAAACGATCAGTACTCGAAAGAATTCCTTTCAATACCAGCATCACCCAATACGGCTATGAGGATTTGGTGTTTTCAAAAGATTTACAGGATCATTCTATTAAAATAGATCATATCGAGAATCCTGTTTTTAATAATGATGTGGAGTCCAATGATGTATTTCTGTCCAAAGCGGATGAATCGGCAAAGAGCCTGGCTCAGCTAATCAAAACAGATGAAAACTTTGATAAAGTATCTGATATCAGACTGGTAAAAGCTTATCTCGTCTTGCGTAAAATGGGATTAATAGAAATGTATCTCAAAATTTATCGCATTACAAAAAGTCGTATAATTAAAAAGCTCCTGTCGGGAAATGCTTCTCTTAAAATGTTGGATTTGTATAAATTGGGACAGTTTATCGGCTATATGAATAAGGCGTTTTAGCAGATTCGTAAGCCATTTCCAGCCTGATATCGCCAATATTTAACCACGTCATCACCTTCAGGGCAAAATAGCCTATCAGCATTCCAAAAGTGTTTAGGAAAACATCGTCTACGTCAGCTGTGCCTCTGGCAGTATAATATTGAGCTAGTTCTATCGCGCAGATGCTGCAAATGAAAATGAATAGTAGCAAGGGTAGATTGTTCAGTTTTTTCACCAAAAGTCCGAGACCTCCAAAAGGAATAAAGATAAGTAAGTTCCCAACAATGTTCACCATAAATGTTTCTGAGAAAAACTCATTATAACGCAAGAAATAGGTGATGCTCTGAAGCGGGTTGAGTTGTAGAAATCCGAATTCCGGATGTCTGCCACAGCCGTAAAACATCATGTACAATAAGAAGATAGTGTAAAAGGGAATTAACACTGCATAATATCTTTTCATAGTTTTCCTTTTAGGATTAGTAATAAAAAGTCGTTTTCTACACCATAATTTGTTAGGATTTGTAAAGTGCAATGTATAGCAAAAATCTTACCCGGACGGAAAAGTTAAACGCATGATTAACTTATTTATGAAAATTTAACTATTATGTTAAATAGGAAAGGCAGTATTAACAAAATTTTAAGAAAAAGTGGGCAGTACAGGATTCGAACCAGTGACCTCTGCGATGTCAACGCAACGCTCTAAACCAACTGAGCTAACTGCCCGCTAAATAAGGATAAAAAGAAAATCTCAGATTGCTCTGAGATTTCTTTAATGGTGGGCCCTGAGGGATTCGAACCCCCGACCCTCTGGGTGTAAACCAGATGCTCTGAACCAACTGAGCTAAGAGCCCTGAAATTTTTTTAAAGGCTTCAGTATCCTTTTTGTGGGCCCTGAGGGATTCGAACCCCCGACCCTCTGGGTGTAAACCAGATGCTCTGAACCAACTGAGCTAAGAGCCCCATAAAACGATTACCGTTTTGAGTGGTGCAAATATACAATTTATTACGTAGTCAGCAAATTTTTTTCCAAAAAATCTCCCACAACAAAATTGCTGCCGCCAATAAAAATCATTTCAGAATCACTACAATTCTGTCTTGCAGAAAGATAACCTTCCTGTACCGACTGAAAAATTTTATAAGGAATTTTATTTTTTTTCAGCAACGCTTCATAACTTTCGGGATTTCGGCCTCTGTTTACGGAAGGTTTTACAAAATAGTAGCTCGCATTGTCCGGCAGTATGGCCAATACTTCATCTATCTTTTTATCATTTACGAAACCCAAAACTATGTGTTTGTGCTGCGGATAACTTTCTAGTTGGCTAAAAACTTCCTCCAGTCCAGCCTGATTGTGGCCGGTATCACAAATTGTTAACGGATTTTTGGAAAACTCAAACCAGCGGCCGATAAAATGGGTGTTTTTAGAGACATTTAAAAGACCGTTCTTCAGATTTTCATCACTTATCGTGAGTCCTTGCTCTCTCAACAGTTCAACAAGGGCGAGAACCACGCGGATATTCTTAATCTGATATTTCCCCTTCAGGTCAGATTCCAGATCACTTTCAATCAAAGTTGCATCGGTCAGCTCTGCATTCATTTCGGCGGCTTTTAGACGGATAATGTCTTTTACTGCAGCTTTTTCGTCTCCCGAGACCACAGGAATATTCGCTTTAATGATTCCCGCTTTTTCAAATGCAATCTGCTCAATTGTATCGCCTAAAAGGTCCTGATGATCAAGCTGCACATTCGTAATCGCCGTCACCATAGGTTTAATAATGTTGGTAGAATCTAGCCTTCCGCCCAACCCCACTTCAATAATCGCAAAATGTACCTTCTTCGTATAAAAATATTCAAAAGCCATTATGGTTGTGAATTCGAAAAAAGAAGGTTGGATCTCGCCCGGCAGAAGTCTCAGTTTCTGAATAAAGTCAAATACAAATGCCTTGTCACAATTTTCGCCATCCACCTTGATTCTTTCCGTAAAATCTACAAGGTGCGGCGAATTATAAAGCCCGGTTTTATACCCGCTTTCCTGAAGAACTGACGCCAGCATATTGCTCGTAGAGCCTTTCCCATTGGTTCCGCCAATATGAATCGTTTTGATTTTGTCCTGCGGATTGCCAAAGAAATCGCAAAGCTTTCTGATGTTGTCCAGTCCTGGTTTGTACGCAGAAGCGCCGTCAGATTGGTAATTCGGAGCCTGCGCAAAAAGCCACTCTACAGAATCTTTATAGTCTTGAGAAGTCATAATTGTGATCAAAGGACAAATTTAGAAATTACACAAACCTAATTGCAAATAATTATAAAAATTTGGGCAGCTATATCCGTCTACCGTTCCCGCTATTTTTTCGCTGCTTATCCATTTTTAAGATACCAATAGAAATCATCGCAGAATGCACCGAAAAAATGAGCTCCACTCAAGCCGGGCTGCGGCTCGTAAAAGCAATTCACGTCTTGGTCATCAGTAGAAATCTGAGCGTAAATAGCCGTTTCGGGAATTCAAAAAAGCTTTTGGTTTGTTTCGTATAAAGAAAAGCTGGGAATCAATCTGACTAAAAAACAATCGTGTAAGTACCCTGAGAAATACTCTTAGATTTTTTCGCTTTCACATATTTCTTAGTCCAGATCACGGCAGCAGTCACATTGCAAACATCTTTGATGCCGCTGCTTCTGCCGGCGCTCGTCACGTTCCCCGCTTTATCAACCGTGATAAACATGACGAGCTGGCCCTTTGCTTTGCAGTTATGAGAGGGTAATTTTCCGCCTTTTCCCATTGTGCCGGGAATAAATGCAGTCAGAATCCTGTCTTTTCCTATTTTTGTAATTGTGCCTTCTTTGGCATCGGAATCTGCTGCTTTTACTAGAGTCGAATTCTTCTCGTTCTGAGCAGATTTTGGATCTGTTTGAGATGTTGGCTCTGCTTTATTTTCTTCGTTTGCAACACTTATTTCCGGATTGGCTGAAAGTGTGTCAAGAGGTAAAACTTCTGTCTCAGGAACATAAATTTCATTAGTTTCTGTAGAATCTTTTTTAGGTTCAGGAGTTTCAGGTATTTCGGCAACCGTTATTTTTGGCTGTGCAGATGCTTTGTAATATCGTGAATTAAAAGAAAACATAAGCACGAAAAACAGCAGCACAACTGCATAAAATGCAACCGGCAAACCTGATAATCGTTTTGTTCTTCTTCGGAATTCCATTTATTAATTTTAATAATTATCTAATTTTCAATTAAGCTGGTTTATTAATGATATCCAAAAACTCATTTGTATGAAACTGAATTTTCATTAGCAGATAATCCACCTTCGTCACCAGAATATTATGAAAGATATAAGATAAGAAGCCGACGATCAATCCTACAACTGTAGGTGCGAGAGCTCTGTAGAAGTCTGCGGCAATTATGTTTTGGGCAACCACAGCTTCAGTCCTGGACAAGGATCCGAAAGTAGAAGCCAGTATCAGAACGCCCCCAAGAAGTCCCAGCATTGGGGCTGCACCGGAAAGTGTAGCCAGAAAACCAATGTTTTTCTCCGCCTGGTTGAGTTCTATCTGTGCGTGCGTTTCCATAGCATTGGCAATTTCGCTGATAGGCCGTCCCAATCTGTTGAGGCCTTTCTCTACACTTCTGGATTCGGGGGAATTATCTCTTCTGCAAAAATCAACAGCGGATTGTACCCGACCATCGTTCAGTAGGTCGTTTACGTTCTTTAGCAGATACGGATCTACCTGATTTTCACGGTTGAGCGCGTATAATTTCTGTCCGAAAAAAACGATGGCAGCAATTCCGGAAAATATCAGAATAATGATAAGCGTAACGCTCACCAAACCTCCACCAAATAAGAATTCCCAAATTGAAATAGATTGATTTGCCATAGTTTAGATAATTGTTTTTTACAGTTTCAAATTTATGAATAACTTAAAGATTAACTTCGATAGATTATTGAAAAGTTTAACGGAATTGATTATTAATGGGAATTTTAAAAAACAATTTTATAAGTTCCTTTAGATGATACAGCGGCAGCTTCTGCCTTTACATATTGTTTTACCCAGCTTACTGCCGTACTTGAGACGCAAGGATCAGAAACGCCACTCAGCCGTTTTGCGGAGATCACCTTTCCGGACTTGTCCACGGTGTAAGAGATGCTGATGCTTCCGCTGGCTGCGCAGTTGTGATTGGGCTGTGCGCCGCCTCGTCCCATCGTTCCAGGGATGAAGCCGACGAGTTTTCTGTCGATTCCTATCAGGCTGTTGCCGTCTCCGTCACCACCCAGCGGATCACCGTAATTTCCCGGTCCGTTTCCGCTGCCCTGTGAGCCGGATTTCGTGCCTCTGCCTTTCAGGAGATTTCCTATCGCTGCATTGCCGCGGCCGTCTCCGGAAGCATTTTCCTTTTTAATATCGCCTTTTGTACTTGTATTTCCTTTTGTATTTTTGGTAGCGTTGGCCACAGTTGGCGCATTCGTTTTTGCATCTGATTTTTTAGTTGCAGCAGGCGGGTTTTTTGTCCTTGTTGGCGTGGGAACGGTATTTTCAGGAGTATCTTTTTCTACTTTTTCTTTGGATGCTGTTGCAACTTCGGTCAAGACTTCTTTATTGTCTTTATTTTCAACCAGTGGCGCAGGACTTCCTTGCTCCTCTTTTGGCTCTTCAGGATCTTTTCCGTTTCTGTTGTCACCGTAGTTGATGCGCATCTCTGTAAGATCCACCGGAATGATGGTCTCGCTGTCTACCGCAGTTTTTTTATTTGACTTGATAAAAGAAGCCGGAAGGAAAAATAAGACAGAAAATATGAAAACACCTACTACCAAAGCTTTGGTGAGCGTAAAATCATAATGCTTGCGGTATTCATAAGCGCCGTAAGCCTTGTGTCGGTCTTCGAAAATAATATCATCCAGGTCCTGATACATAGGAAAAAACTTGTTTGCGTTATAAACTAATTTTATAACGATTCGTAAATATAAATATTATTTCCTGAAAGAATTAGTCGTCCACTTCTATCTCGTCCGGACGGAAATGGCATTTCAGTTTAAAAGGAATCGGTGTTTCGGAACCGGTGTAGAAATCGGTGATGTTGCCTTTCCAGCAGAGCTGCAGATTACCTGTTTCATTTTTATCAAAGCTGAGTTCGTTTTCAAACAGAAATGCCTCTTCATCGTCAAAGAGATCCACTTCTGTAAAGATCTCGTCTTCCGTATCTTCGATGACAAAAGTCTGCCCTTCCAATTCAGAAGTGGTAACAGGAAATTCAATAACGTCAAGCGACAGTTGTGGGAATTTGTACTGCAGAGAATCGTCGTCCACGTGATCCAGAGCTTCATCTGTGATGATCTCGACTTCCAGAAAGTTCTGCGAGTTGATGTACACAGATTTGCAGTAAGTGTTTCTGATAAAATATTTCAGAGTCTCCTCTGGGTGATAGATCTTTAGTATTCCTTTCATTATAAGGATAATAAATTATGAAATGATTTTTTTAATAGTGTTGAACAAAGATAAAAAATAGAATGAATGTGGAAAATTTTTGTCAATTATTTTTGGTATTTATATTAAAACTTTATGATTTCGTTGGCAATCCGTCAATTTTTAATTTATAGGCCTGCAAAACCACTTTCCTCCTGCATCAGGATTAAAATATTATCTTTACATTAATAAAATAAATTAACGAATGAGGGCTTTCTACAAATTACTGCTTTTTGTATGGTTGGTTTTGAATGTCTCCTGCAAAAAAGGGGACTCTCCAATGGTGAAAAATGTAGGTTTCAATACTTCTGATCTGGATACAATTGCAGCCGGATATTATGAGGAATATCTCAAAATGTATCCTCTGGAAGCCACATCACAAGGTGATGAACGATACAATGATCTTTTACCGAACAACCTGAGCCAGGAGTTTATACAAAATGAAATTGCATTTTACAGTTCGATACAAAACCAGCTGAAGACCGTAGATTATGAAAGCCTCAGCAATGATCAGAAAGTCGTTTTTGATGTTTTGGAATATACTTTAATTGATAAGCAGGAGCGCTACGCCTATCACCCGGAATACATTCCTTTCACGCAGTTTGGCGGATTGCCGCTCGATTTTCCGATGTTGGGAAGTGGAAGTGGCATTCAACCGTTCAAAACTGAAAAGGATTATGACAACTGGCTGAAAAGAATAGAACTGTTCCCGGTCTGGATGGATTCTGCCATAGAAAACTTCAGAGCTGGAATCAAAAATAATGTGGTGCTGCCAAAATCATTGGTTATCAAAATGATTCCCCAGATGAAAGCCGGAGAAATCATGACTTTGGATATCGATAAGAATATTTTCTACGGACCCATCAAAAACATACCGAAGGATTTCAAACCGGTTACAGCCAACAAATATGCGAAACTATATCAGGATGCTATCAAAAGTAAACTGATTCCTGCTTACCTCAAAATGGCAGAATTCCTTGAGAAAGAATATCTTCCTAAAGCAAGATCCACCGATGGCTACAACGCTTTGCCCAACGGTAACAATATATATGCATACTATGTAAAAAGCTGGACTACCACCAACAAAACGCCGGATGCCATTCACAAAACAGGTCTTTCTGAAGTAGAGAGACTTCGTGGTGAGATGGAAAAAGTCAAGAATCAGGTCGGGTTCAAAGGCTCATTAGAAGAATTCTTAAACTTCGTCAAAACGGATCCGAAAGCAATGCCTTACAAAACGTCGAAAGAGGTTTTGGCAGGATTCCAATCTATTCTCGATAAAATCACACCGAAGCTGAAAACGATGTTCAATGTAACGCCGAAAACGCCATTCGAAATCCGGCAGACGGAAAAATACAGAGAGGCCAGTGCCAGCGCAGAATACATCCAGGGAAGTCCGGACGGCAAACGGCCCGGCATTTTTTACACCCCAATTCCTGATCCTGCAAAATTCAATGTCACCTCCGGAATGGAGTCTCTGTTTCTGCACGAGGCTATTCCCGGTCATCATTATCAGATTTCGCTTCAGCAGGAAAATCTGAAACTGCCTAAGTTTTTGAGATTCGGCTGGATTGGCGCTTACGGCGAAGGCTGGGCTTTATACTGTGAATCTTTAGGCTCGGAATTTGGGCTCTACACCGATCCTTACCAAAAGATGGGATCTTTGAGTGATGAAATGCTGCGCGCAGTCCGATTGGTGATTGATACCGGAATCCACACCGGACAAATGTCGCGGGAGGAAGCGATTAAGTATTTTCTGAGCAACGTTGCCTACGATGAAGCGGGTGCAACAGCAGAAGTAGAGCGCTATATGGCAATGCCAGGACAGGCCTTGAGCTATAAAATCGGTGCAATGAAAATCCGCGAACTGAGAGAAAAGTATAAAAATCAACTGGGTAAAAAATTCAAGATTGCAGATTTCCACGACGCAGTTCTCAGCCAGGGCTGTCTTCCGCTGCAGGTTCTCGAGAGAAAAATGGATCTCTGGGCAAAAGATGTAAAATAAAAATTGATGAAGAGACAAATCAGAAGGAGACTCAAACAAACCCAATATATCTTTTATCAGGAAACATTAGTTGATTTCAAAGACCATTTTTGGTCGTTTCTTGGTGCTTTTTTCGGAATAGGATTGATTGCTTTCCTGCAGTCGCAGCAGATTTCCGAAATTGAAAATGTCTTTCTTATAGGCTCATTCGGCGCATCCAGCGTTTTGGTCTACGGCGCAGTGAACAGTCCTCTGGCGCAACCGCGCAATCTAATTGGCGGCCACGTTCTTTCAGCTTTGGTTGGAGTTACGGTTTATAAACTATGTCCGGATATTCTTTGGCTGAATGCCTCTTTGGCGGTTGCATTTTCAATAGTTGTGATGCAGATTACAAAAACAATGCATCCGCCAGGTGGCGCAACAGCGCTGATTGCCATTCTGCCGTCAGAAAAGATTCAGGCTTTGGGATATTGGTATGCGCTTTCACCGGTTCTCAGTGGCGCTCTCATTTTATTGATTGTGGCTTTAATTTTTAATAATATTCCCAAAGGCAGAAAATATCCGCACCACGTCCGGCAATCCAAATATGTGCATATGCGCAGAATGTTCAAAAAGAAAAACTAAAATTTATGACAATCGAAATTTTAAAATCGCTTTACAATCGGGATTTGCAAAAATTAAAAGTTGAAATTGAATCTTATCAAAATGAAGAATCACTTTGGAAAATCGATAATAATATTTTGAATTCCGGTGGCAATCTCTGTCTTCATTTGCTTGGAAATCTCAATACTTACATCGGCGCAGAATTGGGCAAATCCGGCTATGTAAGACATCGTGATCTGGAATTTTCACTGAAAGATATTCCTAAAACCGAACTTTTGGAAAGACTGGATTCTCTGATAAAAATCGTAGATTCTACACTTGCAAACTTGTCCGAAGAAGATTTGAAAAAAGATTATCCGACAGAAGCTTTGGGTTACCAAATGACAACAGAATATTTCCTGATCCATTTATTGGCCCATTTGAATTATCATCTCGGTCAAATCAATTATCAACGGCGACTTCTGGATATTTAATTACTTCTCAAACAACATTTTCGTCAGAAAATCCTTCTCCTGGCTGCCTCTCGCCGGCGAATATTCTCTGCCGTAATAGATAATCTGGAGGTGCAGTTTGTTCCATACACTTTCGTTCCACAGGCTTTTGGCGTCGCGTTCGGTTTGCACCACATTTTTTCCTTCCGTTAGTTTCCATTGTTTCATCAGGCGGTGGATGTGCGTGTCGACCGGAAATGCCGGAAATCCAAAACCCTGACTCATCACCACAGAAGCAGTCTTGTGGCCTACGCCGGCCAGCTCTTCCAGCTCTTCGTAAGTCTGCGGAACTACGGAATTGTGCTTCTCCACAAGCACTTCCGCCATCTTTTTCAGGTTTTTTGCTTTGGCATTGGTGAGACCAATCTGTTTGATCAGTTCCCTGATTTCTTCAACGCTCAGTCTTGCCATTTTCTCCGGCGTATCGGCAGCTGCGAAAAGTGCCGGCGTGATCTGATTCACTTTTTTATCCGTCGTCTGGGCAGAGAGAGCCACCGCAACCATCAGTGTGTACGCATCTTTGTGATCCAGCGGAATCGGAAGTTCGGGATACAGTTTTTCCAGTTCTTCCTGCACTATTTTCGCCCTTTGTTTTTTGGTCATATTTTCAATCATTTTTATGGCAGCTTTTCCGCCTTCCACTCCCAATCTTTTTGCCTTCGCTTCTCCAGCCACAAAAAAGGATTTCCGTTCAAGTCGGGCTGCACGTTCAACATTAGTTCCATTTTCAAATCAAATTCTCGGTGGGAATCTGTAATAATGAACTAATTTTGTGTAAAATTAAAAATTATGTTGCAGGTTGGCGATTGTTTACCGGAATTTATCGGAACAAATCAAAACGGAGAACAGATCGATTCTCAAAATCTAAAAGGGAAGAAACTCGTGGTTTTCTTCTACCCAAAAGCAAGTACGCCAGGTTGCACGGTAGAAGCCTGCAATCTGCGCGATAATTATTCTGTGCTGCAACAAAATGGTTTTCAACTGATTGGCGTAAGTGCAGATTCAGAAAAGCGTCAGAAGAATTTCACTGAGAAATACGAATTGCCATTTGATGTTCTGGCCGATGAAGATCACGACGTTATCAATAAATTCGGAGTTTGGCAGCTGAAGAAGTTTATGGGCAAAGAGTTTATGGGAATTGTACGAGCGACTTTTGTTTTTGATGAAAACGGAATTTGTATCCAGGTCATTGATAAAGTGAAAACGAAAGACCACGCTGCGCAGATTTTGGAATAAACTCAATTTTATGGATAATGTTTCATTAATAATTGAGAGCTTTAATGAATGGGAAGACCTTGGACTTTCTATAAATATGTAATTAATAATCCACAGATTTCTGAAAAAGAAAAGAATGAATTTTCGAAAATTTATAAAGATGCTTCGGAATTTGAATTATGGAATTTTTCAGATTTATCTGAAGGCGCCAAAAACTCGAGTCTCTATTTAAAGAAAAACACGCCATTTACTGATGAAGCTATAAAGCAGATTGTAAATGCCATTGCTTATGAGTGGAAATAATGGATTATTTTATTGGAATCCAAATTTCCTCTTCTGCAGCATCGTTTTTAGGATTGTAATCTTCGCCAAACATCTCAAAATGTGGTCTGTCATCTAGCTCAAAATTATTTTCAGGAATAAAAGTGTTGAAAATATAGCCGAAAAGTTCCGGTCCATTTTCCGCTTTTCCTCTGTAAGTGAAAACCAGATATTTCCCACTTTCTAAGTTGAAAGTTTCGAAGTCATTTGGAATATTGTCAAAATTAAAAACTTCTGCAAGCGCATACTTTGTGAAAGATTGATTCGGAGTAAAATTCTCAGGATAGATTTGAAGCGAGAACAATCTGTCTGAAATTCTATTGGAAATCTCATTTCTCCGGATCATAAATTTCTGCCACAAAATTGCAGTTTTATCGTCACGAAAAGACGTGCTGAGGCTGAAACCAATCAGCTTTTTACTTTCGATGACTTCAACTCTGTGGATCAGTGGATTTTTAATTTTCATAATACCGCAATTCCTCATTATCATCCGGGAAAATCACATATCTTTTGAATTGTAGTCCCAGTCTTTCAATCAGTTTCTGAGAAGAGATATTCTCATCCGTCGTCATCGCTGAAAGTTTTTCTATCCCGAATTCAGTTTTGACAATTTCCATAAGATTCACAGCTGACTCATACGCAAAACCTTTCCCTTCAAACTCCGGAAGGAACGAAAATCCAATATAGGGAACATCAATGCCATCTCTGGAAAATACACCTACTGCGCCAATTTTCTCATTCAATTCTTTGTGAATCACAACGCAGTTTCCAAAGCCCAATTTTTCGATCTGAGGAAGAAATCTGTTTGAAATGTAATTTTCAGCTTCCTCTTTCGTGCGAAGATTCCTGTCGCCGATAAATCTGATGAACGAGGGCACATTGTAAAGTTTAAGGAAGAAATCGGCGTCTTCCAGATCAGCTGGCTTAAGAATTAATCTTTCAGTCTCGTAATTTTTCATTGATTAAAAATAATAAAATTTTACGGTACAATCACTGTGAAAATATAGGCAAATAGATTGACCAGCAGTACAACACCATAGAGAATATTAGTTTTGCCACGGCTGAGAGACAGCATTACTGTGTAAAGTGAGAGCGCCAGGAGAACCATAGATTTGATATCGAGACCCAGCAGCAGCGGCATTTCGTAAATGATAGAGACCACGGCAACACATGGGATTGTAAGTCCGATACTGGCAATTGCAGATCCTAAAGCAAGATTGAGACTTGTCTGGAACTGATTTCTCCGCGCTGCTTTGATGGCCGCCATTCCTTCCGGTAAAAGTACAACTGCTGCAATGATGACACCGACTAATGCCTGCGGAGCGCCCAGATTATGGACTACACTTTCTATAGTAGGAGAGAGCGATTTGGCCATTACCACAACCACGCCAAGGCAGATGAGAAGGAAGATAAGGCTCATAATGCTTACAAAATTAGTCGGCGGATCTGCGTGAGGCTCATCGTCGTTTTCCGGTAAGAAATAGTTTCTGTGTCTCACGGTCTGAGCCATCAAAAAAGTGCTGTAAATGACGAGTGAAGCAACTGAGAAGAAGATCAGCTGTGCTTTGCTGAAGGTTGGGGAAAGCTCGCTGGTCGTATAATTTGGTAAAATTAAAGTCATAACTACGATGGCCACGAGGCTGATTAAAGCCATGTTTCCGGAAGTCCTTGCGAAAAACTGCTCCTTGAATTTGATTCCTCCTACCAGAAGACAGGCGCCAAGAATTCCGTTAAGAATCAGCATTACGGCTGCAAAAACGGTGTCTCTGGCCAAAGTGCTGGTTTCTTTTCCGCCTGCAACCATTAATGAAACAATCAACCCGACTTCCAAAACTGTGATGGCAATGGCCAGAATAATGGTTCCAAACGGTTCCCCAACTTTGTGCGCCACCACCTCTGCATGATGTACTGCGGCTAATACTGATGAGATGAGCAACAGACTGCCTAGTGCGGCCAGCCATGCATTGTCATCTACGATGCCGAAAAAATAATAAGCAAGGGATAAAAGTGGAAAAATATAGGACCAGTGAAGTAAAGATTTTAAATTCATAAAAATGATTTCTCTAATTTACAAAAAATTATGTTAAACGGATATTTCTCCTGTCAGGAAGCTTTCCGAGAATTTTATGCAACAAAAAAGCCACCAAAATATGGTGGCTTCTCTTTATTGTTCCGGTAAAAATTATTTTACCAGAGTCAGTTCGCTGATCAGTCTTGTAGCGCCTGCGTATTTATCAATTACCCAAAGCACGTAACGTACATCTACGTTGATGGTTCTTTGTAAATTAGGTTCGAAAACGATGTCACCGCTTAAAGCTTCGCTGTTTCCGTCGAAAGCAAGACCCAATAAGTTACCATTTCCGTCAATGATTGGAGAACCGGAGTTTCCGCCAGTAATATCATTGTTGGACAAGAAGTTGATTGGCATAAAACCGCCTTTCTTATCGGCGTACTGTCCGTAATCTTTTTTCTTGGCCAGATCCAGAACTTTTTTTGGAAGGTCAAATTCCTCGTCACCTTTTTTGTATTTGGCCACCATTCCGTTGATATCGGTATAGTAATTTTCTTTGATGCCTTTGTAGTTTCTGTCAGATCTTTCCGGAAGTGTCTGCACTGTACCATAAGTCAGTCTCATTGTAGAGTTAGCGTCCGGATAGAACACTTTTTCCGGCTGTGCTTTTCTAAGTCCGTCCAGGAATAGTCTGCTGTTTTTAGCGAAATTTTCGTCAATTTTAGCATATTTCTCCATGCTTAGTTTCTGCTCTTCCACCATACTGTTGGCAAACTGTCTCATTTTGTCGGCATCAATTTTCAATCTGTCAGGATTTTCTACGAAAGCCATTGCAGATTTTTTATTGGCAAAAATAGATTCATAAGCCAAGGTAGAAAGATTGTCTACGTCTGCTGCCAAAATTGCTGGGGAAGCAAATTCCTTCGCAACTCTTACTTTATAAAGAGATGTCAACGCTACCAGCATATCACCCTCCACATTGTCGTGGAAACCGTCATAGGCTTTTTCTACAGCTTCTACCACTTTCGCTTTCATGGCTGCTTTTCCTGCATCGTCCTGATCTGCGTAAGATTTGAACAAGCTTCCCAATTGGTAAGTGGTCCCGATATAATGCGCATTTCTCTGAAGAATAGAAGCGTAATTACGCTCTACATTTCTTCCGGAGATCTGTTTGTAGTAGCTTTGGATTTCTGGCAACACTTTATAGTATGTAGCTTCATTGGGAGACTGAGCTGCCCACTGCGTGTAGATCTGTTCTGTTTTTTGCTTTTCGGAAACTGTTCCGTTTTTCTTTACAGCGTCTATTGTTCCCTGTCTGTTTTTCCAGTAGTTGGCAACACTTGCGTACTGGGAAGCATAATCCAGCTGAGTCGCTTTGTCTTTGTCCATATGCTTTTTCATTACATCCATCGCTACTTTGGAAGATTCTACCCAAGCTGGATAATCTTTGTCCACCATCTGCTCGATGCCGTAAGACGTCAGATAACGGTTGGTTCTTCCCGGGTAGCCAAGAATCATAGTAAAATCTCCAGGTTTGTAACCTTTAAGGGAAACAGGCAGGAAATGTTTTGGTTTCAGAGGAACGTTGGTTTCAGAATATTCTGCAGGATTTCCGTTGGCATCTGCGTAAGCACGGAAAACCGTAAAATCTGCAGTGTGTCTCGGCCATTCCCAGTTGTCTGTATCGCCACCGAATTTCCCTAATGAGGACGGCGGTGCGCCAACCAGTCTGATATCTTTATAGTCTTGATATACAAAATAATAGAACTCATTTCCGTTGAAGAAATCTCTTACCACAACAGTGTATTTTCCGTTTTCGGAATTTTCTGTCTGGATTGCTTTATATTCTGCATCTATCACTGCTTTTCTGTCTGCAGCAGACATATTGTTATTCAGTTTTGCATTGATTCTTGCAGAGACATCATCCATTCTTACAAGAAATCTCACGTAGAGTCCTTTCGCATTGAATTCTTCATTCGGTTTCATTGCCCAGAAGCCATCTTTCAGATAGTCCTTTTCTGGTGTAGAGGCAGCTGCAACAGCGTCATAACCACAGTGGTGATTGGTAAAAATCAATCCCTGGTTAGATACCATTTCGCCGGTACAAAAACCACCGAAACTTACGATGGCATCTTTCAGACTGGAGTTGTTCACAGAATAGATCTCCTCCGGTGTCAGATGCAGACCTTCTTTCTGCATATCTACGCCGTTCAGACGTTTTACAAGCATCAGAAGCCACATGCCTTCATCGGCTCTCATCTGCGCAAAACTCAATAGAAAGGTGAGCGCTAAAAATATTTTTTTCATAAGTAAAAATTGATTGTTACAAGTTTCTTGATAAGGTTCCGATGCCCTGTTAATATTGATATGACAGAGCCCGGAGCGCTTCCAAAGTAAAATTATTTTACAGGGCTAATTTAATAATTATTTTAAATCTAATGGTATGAATTTGGCTAATACATTCAGTTAAAATCACGAAAATGAAATTCCTAAACAGAATCGGCTTTTTAGCATTAATATTACTTCTAACAGTTTCTTGTAAATCAACAAAAAATATGACAGAATCAATGGGAAATATTCACCGAAAATGGATGCTTGTTGAGTACGAAGATTTCTCAAAACCGGAGCTGGTAAAACTAGAAGCTTATATGGATCTTACGAAAATAGCCGATGTGCCCAACCGCTACACCGCAAAAATGGGTTGCAACGGAATGTTTTTCACGTCTGAATTTAATGACGGAAAAGCAAAATTCTCCGGCCTGGGTTCTACAATGATGTACTGCGATGGCAGGATGAAACTGGAAGAATCATTCGGTAAAAATCTGCCGACAATGACGCAGTATAAAATCGAAGGCCATTTTTTAACCTTGTCCAACGTTGAGGGGCAGAAGATGAAGTTTGTGGCTGCAGACTGGGACTAGAATAATAATTATAAAGGATCACTGATTTTTAAGCTATCCATAATTATTCTTTTTCTTTTTTAAAATAATAAGATCATTAACCAAATAAATATTCAACTATGAAAAGAAGTGCAAAAGCTGTCTGGAAAGGCACAGTAAAAGATGGAAGCGGTATTTTGACAACCCAGAGTACAACGCTGAACAACACACAGTATTCCTTCAAAAGCAGATTCGAAGACGGCGTAGGAACCAATCCTGAAGAGTTGCTGGCCGCTGCCCACGCAGGATGTTTTACTATGAAAACTTCAGCATTGCTTTCAGAGGCCGGTTACAACCCAGAAACCTTGGAAACTGACTGCAAAATCAGCCTGGAGGAAGGGAAAATCACACTTTCCGAATTGACATTGACGGCCAAGATTCCGGGAATCTCAGAAGATGATTTCCAGAAAATAGCCAAGGATGCCAAAGAAAACTGCCCTGTAAGTCAGGCTTTCAGTTTCGAAAAAACTTTGACGGCAACTTTAGCTTAGTCAGAAAAATCCACTTTTAAATTTAAAGCAGATAGAAAAAACCAAAGTCAGTCTTTGGTTTTTTTGCCGAAAAATAGTATCTTGTCAAAATCAGAATATAATTAATTTAATGATAGAAAATAAAGAACATCAGTACGAAAAAGCCGTTTTGGTAGGATTAATCACCCAGCATCAGAGCGAAGACAAGCTGATAGAATATATGGACGAACTGGAGTTTCTGGCTTTCACAGCCGGTGCTGAGGTTGATAAACGTTTTACCCAAAGATTGACTCAACCGGATTCCAAGACATTTGTCGGAAAAGGGAAAATGGAGGAAATCCGCGATTACGTGAAGGAACAGAAAATAGGAACGGTCATTTTTGATGACGAGCTCTCACCGTCTCAGCTGAAAAATCTGGAACGCGAAATGGAAGTAAAGGTGCTGGACAGAACCAATTTGATTCTCGACATTTTTGCACAGCGCGCGCAGACATCCTACGCAAGAACTCAGGTAGAACTGGCGCAATACCAATATCTTTTGCCAAGACTTACCAGAATGTGGACCCACCTCGAGAGACAAAAAGGGGGAATCGGGATGCGTGGACCCGGAGAAACGGAAATCGAGACCGACAGAAGGATTATCCGTGACCGAATCACCTTGCTGAAAGAAAAGCTGAAAGTGATAGACAAACAGATGGGTACACAGCGTAACAACCGTGGAAAAATGGTGCGTGTCGCACTCGTAGGCTATACGAATGTCGGCAAATCTACGCTGATGAACGCCTTGTCGAAATCCGATGTTTTCGCTGAAAACAAACTGTTTGCAACACTCGACACCACAGTCCGCAAAGTTGTGATTGGAAATCTTCCTTTCCTTTTGACGGACACGGTTGGATTCATCAGAAAGCTGCCGACACAGTTGGTAGAAAGTTTCAAATCAACTTTGGACGAAGTAAGAGAAGCAGATTTACTGATCCACGTTGTTGATATTTCGCATGAGAGTTTCGAAGATCATATTAATTCCGTTAATGACATTCTTCAGGAGATTGATGCACATCAGAAACCGATGATTATGGTTTTCAATAAGATTGACGATTTCAGTTATGAGAAAAAGGACGAAGACGATTTGATGCCCGGTTCTCACAAAAATATCTCTCTGGACGAATGGAAAAAAACATGGATGGCAAAATCGAAATTTCCAACCGTTTTTATCTCCGCTTTAACCAAAGAAAACTTCCCGGAGATGAAGAAAATGATTTACGATGAGGTTCACAGAATTCACATTTCCCGTTTCCCTTACAACGATCTTCTGTTCGAATATTTTGAGGATGAAGAGGAAGCTTAATTATAATTTAAAATAATCCAAATCCGGTTGTCGTAAAAGCGGTCAGCTGTCAACCAACAACTCAATATTAATGGAGTTATATTACTCATTTTCAGTACTTATCGTTTTGGCTTCTGTCTTTGCTTATCTCAATCACAGGATTCTGAAACTTCCCAGCGCAATTGGGATTATGGTCATTGCGATTGTCGTCTCTGTCACTCTTGTGGCATCGGGCGACAATTTTTTGCCTAAAACTACCACGCATCTGACAGACCTTATCAACAACTTTGATTTTACCGAAGTTCTGATGGGTGCGATGCTTAACTTTCTGCTTTTTGCGGGCGGAATTCATATTAATATCAAGGATCTCCGGGAACAGTTTGGTCCGGTGCTGATGTTTTCTACCGTAGGCGTGATCATTTCTGCATTTGCAGTGGCATTGGGTGCCTACTATCTTTTGCCTTATGTCGGAATCACAATGCCGTTTATTTATTGTCTTGTTTTCGGAGCTTTAATTTCGCCGACAGATCCTGTGGCCGTTCTCAGTATTCTGAAGCAGGCTAATGTTTCCAAATCACTGGAAACCAAGGTGGCGGGAGAGTCATTGTTTAATGACGGTATGGCAGTTGTAGTTTTTACAGTGGTTTTGCAGCTCGCAATCGGCCGCGAAGTGGAGCTGAATGTGGAAAGCATCGGATTATTACTCCTTAAAGAAGCCGGTGGTGGTTTACTTTTGGGTATTATTCTGGGATTTTCTGCTTCCAGAGCTATGCGTGTGGTCGATGACTATATTATTTCCGTATTAATCACATTATCAGTCGTAATGGGTGGTTATCTGATTGCGCACGAGATGCATATTTCTGCGCCATTGGCAATGGTAGCTGCAGGATTGTTTATGGGTAATTTCAGCGAAAGTTTCAAAATGAAATCCGAAACACAGGATTATCTGATCAAATTCTGGGAGCTGATTGACGAAATCATGAATGCTGTTCTGTTTCTTTTCATCGGTTTTGAATTGCTTCTAATCAAGGACTTAAATGAATATCTTGTCGCTGGTGGTATCTGTATTCTGATTGTGTTGATAGCACGTTGGATCGCAATTTTTGTTCCTACCAAGTTTATGGCATTCAAGTACAGATTCAGTCCGCAGACGGTCAAAGTATTGGTTTGGGGCGGCATCCGCGGTGGTGTTTCTATTGCTTTGGCCTTGTCGATTCCTCAGAATGAATACAACAAAATTATCATCAGTATCACTTATTGTGTGGTGGTGTTTTCTATTGTAGTACAAGGTCTTACGATTGGGAAAGTGGCAAATCCTAAAAAAATTGCCACAGAGGAAAAAATACTGGAAGAAGTTCATTAATAGCTTTAAAATGAAGATTATAGATATCGAAACCTGGAAGAGAAAAGAACACTTCCAATTCTTTTCCGGAATGAAAAGCCCGTATTTCGGAATCGTAACCGAAGTGGATTGTACGGAAGCTTTTCAGTTGGCAAAAAATAATAAGGAATCATTTTTCGCGCATTATCTTCACAAATCAATGAAAGCTGTAAATTCAGTTGAAGAATTTGGTTATCGAATTGTAAATGATGAAGTTATAGCCTTCGACATTGTGCACGTTGGTTCTACGATTGGACGAAATGACGGAACGTTTGGCTTCTCTTACTTCGAATATTCTGATGATTTTCAAATCTTCAATCAGAATTTGCAAAAGGAAATTGATGAGGTTCAGAATTCAACTGGTTTAAGGATCAAAAACGAATCGCTTCCGCCAAATCATATCCGACATTCTACAATGCCTTGGACAAATTTTACAGGTTTGCTGCATCCGACAGATTTTGACCCAAAAGAATCGATTCCTAAAATAGTCTTCGGGAAATTCTCTGAGAAAAACGGCCGGAAAATGTTGCCGGTTTCTGTGGAAGCGCATCACGGTTTGATGGATGGTTTTCATATGGCGAAATATCTTGATGCGTTTCAGAAAGAATTAAATAGAGAATAGTGACCGTATTAAATGAAATAAAACGATCGCTGGACTTTCTAGCTATTCCGGAAAAAGCAGAATATTTCCCAAGATTCTTCAAAACCGGAAAGGGTGAATACGGTGAAGGCGATCTTTTTATAGGCGTCACCGTACCGGATCAGAGAAAAGTGGCAAAGGAATTTCACAACAAAATTTCGCTCGGGGAACTCAGCGGACTTTTGTCGTCAGAGATTCACGAGCACCGACTAACTGCTTTGCTGATTTTGATTTTTAAATTTGAGAAGTCGAAGGATAAAATTTCTCAAAAAGAAATGGTCGATTTTTATCTGAAACATATCGATTATGTTAATAACTGGGATCTTGTGGATACATCGTGTTACAAGATATTGGGGCGGTATTGTTTTGAAAATCAGAAGGAAAAGCTGTTAATGGAGTTGTCGGATTCTGATAAAATGTGGAAAAAACGAATCGCTGTAGTCGGAACGATGCATTATATTAAGAATGGAAGTTTTGAACTCACCAAGAACTTAGTTAAAAGAAATCTTTGCCATCCTCACGATCTGATGCACAAAGCCAACGGCTGGCTTCTTCGCGAAATGGGAAACAAAAATGAAGCAGAATTGGTGAATTTCCTCAATCAGCATTACAGAGAAATGCCAAGAACCTGCCTGCGGTATGCGATCGAAAAACTGGATGAGAGCGTACGCCAGGATTATCTGAAAGGAAGAATAGCCGATATTAAATTTTTATGAAAATAGCGTTTAAACCTATTCTTGGCGCAGAAATGGATTTGAAAAAATTGGTGATTAAAACAAATATCACAACGACTAAAAAAAATTAAACCAATAGCAACACTTTGAAAACCACGATTAAGTATTTATTTATTCTCTGCACTTTTCTTTCACTCACGAGCTGTTTCGATATTATCGATAAGATAAGTCTGAAGGCCGATGGCAGCGGAGAATATTCTCTCATCCTGAATGCCAGTAAAAGCAAAACGCGTCTACAGTCCATTTCGAAAATGGAAACTGTAAACGGTAAAAAAGTCCCTAAAAAAGCCGAAATTGAAAACAAACTCAAAGAAGCAACTGCGGTCTTCAAAAGTGTTCCGGGAATAAGCAATGTCAAAACCTCTTTGGATTTCGAAAATTTCATCGTAAAGCTGAGCTGCAATTTCAAAAAGATAGAAAATATCAAGTCCGGCCTCGAACTGTTGAAGTCGAAAAAAATCATCGGAAAGACCATTCCGACCCAACTTTATAAAAACAATCCGGCCGAAAAAGTGTTTGTAAGAAACAAAACTGCCAGTTATAAAAGCGATTACGACAAACTTAGCAGTGCGGACAAAGAGGTCTTCAGTAACGCCACGTATACTTCTGTTGTACAGTTTGAAAATATTATAAAATCGCAGACCAACAGCTCCTACACAATGTCTCCAAACAAGAAAGCCGTGAAGCTGAGCGGCAGTGTTTTGGATTTTATCCTTCAGAAAAAACAAGTTCAGAATACTATTTCGCTCCACTAAAATCCAGAGAAACCATCAAACTATGAAATCAATTTTACTCAAAAAACACCTTCTGTTTTTCTCCGTATTGTGCGGTATTTTTGTGCTTGCTCAAAACAAAATCAAAGTTCCCGCTGAAGCCGTTTTCTTTATGGAAGTGAATGGGAAACAGCTAAACGACAAGATCAACTGGCAGCAGCTGAATCCTATTTTACAGGAATTGAATAAAAACAGTGTCGAAAAACCGACCTGGAAAGACTTCTCCGATACAGGAATTCTGAAAGATGCCAAACAATACCATTATGTCACTTTCAATGATTCTGTAAAAACCTATACAGCGCACCTGATCTTGGAAGACGCGGCAAAATTCCTAGATTTTGTAAAGATTTCAGCTAAGAAAGAACTTGAGATTACAAAAAAAGCCAAATATTCATACGCCAATCTCAACAATGATACATTTGTGGCATGGGATGGGAAAAGAGCTGTAATTACCGGCATAGATTATACCAAAAAACTACCGAAAGAGTATTGGGAAGATCTTCCCGCTGACAGCACTGTGGTAGTTGTAGATGCCGCGGATGCCGTAGTAGACAGTGCCTATGCGGAAACCGACTATGCCGATACAGAAGTTAAACCTTTCAATTATAAGGATGAAATCCAATATCTGAAAGACGAAATCAAATATCAGAAAGAAGATATCAAAGAGCATAATGCAGAAATTGCCAGAATGCAGAAGGATATCAAGTATCTGGAAAAGCACCACAAATATCCAGAGGAAAAAGAACCAAAAGTGTCAGCCGAAACTGAAGAAATTGCGTCTGCAATGCCTACAGAAGAGTACGATGAAGCGGCCGAGGAATTGGCATATCAAAAGGAAACGGACTCTCTTCAGGCAGAAAATCTTAAGATTTTGAAAACCTTTGCTGAGAAAGATTTCGACCGCTATTTTGCATCAGACGCAAAAGTCGAGGTGCCAAAGGAACTGATTAAATTCCAGGATCCGAAGTCCGATGTCTTTATGTATACCAATTACGGACAGATCTTCAAAAACGGCATTTACGATCGGATGATGAATCTTTACAATATGGGCGATTTCTTTCAGAATGTCTACAATTCAAACTCTTTCTATAATCTTTATTTTGAGAAGGACAAGGTGAGGTTGGTCAATAACTATCAACACAGAGATCCTAAGATTCAAAAAAACCTGGCAGCAGTATATCAGGGCAAGAAGAATAAAAAACTGATGTCGCTCATTAACGATGATAATATCGGATATTATGCGATCAATGTAGATGGCTCCAAGTATTTTGATATGATGTACAATCTGTTTCAAAGCAGCACAGACAGCGGAAAATATCAGAAGGAGCTGGAGCTGATCGTAGAAACTGTAAAAATAGTTCTGGATGAAGACGCTATTTCGAAAATTGCTCCCGGGAATGGTATTTTTGTACTCAACAATCTGAATGCGAAAAAAGTAGAATATACCGATTATGAATACGACGACGACTATAATGACAAAGAAGTGAAGAAAACCAAAGACGTGGTAGTTCCGGATTTCACTTTTGCATTTGCGACAGACAATGAAAACTACTGGAAACGCGTTTTCGATGTGTTGACTACCAACAAAGAACTGTCAGAAAAATTCTCTAAAAACGGCGATATTTATTATCTGAAAAAAGATCCTAAAAACAGTACTTATATCGATCAGTTATTCTTCACCGTCAAAGACGGCATTGTGTATCTGGGTACATCTCTGGAAAAACTTGGTCCCGGAAAACAGTCCGGTGATTCATCAAAATGGGCTAAAGATGCCGTTAAACACACACAATCCGGAAAGTGGAACACGCAGAAACTTCTGATAGGTCTCGAAAAAGAATTCAAAAGTACCTCGGAGAAAAAAGCGCTAGATCTTTTCAGAAAAAATGTGGGCGATATTTATTTCAAAACCGACGTCAAAGGCGAAAGTTTGGAAACGGAGATCAATTACACCACGCCTAATTCCTCCGAAAACAGTCTGATGTACTTCTTTGATTTCTGCAATGATCTGATCAAAATTGCTGAACCGGAAACGCCTGCTGCACTTTAGATGAAAAGATTTGTGATCGTTTTATCCGGCCTGTTTCTGCTGGCAGTTGTCAGCTATTTTGTGTGGTCTTTCCGGGACAAAGATTTGAAATCAGTACCTGTAAATGCCGATGCTGTAGTCTTGATTGATGTAAAAGCCGTGTCCGAGCAATATGTTTTGACTTTGGTAAAGCATCCGTCATTATGGTTTAAAAAATCTAAGATTTCAGGACAGAAGAACGGCATTGAAATACCCGATTTTATTCAGATTTTCCACCTGAAAAATACCAGCTACAAAGAGTGGTACAGCATTTTCCGGATTACGGACAAGGCGGCATTGTTGCATTCTTTAAAGGAAAAAGGTTTTGTATTAGCAAAAAATAAGCTTTACACAAAAGATCAGATTTCGGTTAAAGTAGGGCAGTCCAGCTGCGTGATTGGTTTTTCAGCAAAAGCTTTTGAAAGCAGGACGACGTCTATTTTAACTTCTGGGATGAGGAACCTGCACGCTGACCAGCTTATCAATAATTCTGTGGCCAGCGTTTCTTATCTTGCAAAAACAAAAATTCACAATTTCGCAGTCTATCTCAACGATCACGATATCGAGATCAAAAGTAAAACTACCGATGATTATTTTTCTTCCGTCATTGCAAAACTAGACAACACGGTGTCATTTCTGAAGGCTGATCTCGACGCAGAAAACACCCGTAAAGTCTCTAAAATTTTCAATAAAAATCTCAGCGATTCAGTTCAAATAACCAACTTTTCAGCTGTTGCAAATCTTGAATCGGTGAATGATACCATCATCAGCTACAGTTATGATGATAACTTCAACGAGGTAGAGAAAGTCAGTTATCAGAAGATTGTTCAGCCTTTTTATCAAATCAATATTCAAAGTGGGGATTCCGAAAAATTATGGTCCTACTTTCAGCAAAAAGCTTGGATCAACGCACAGAATCAGTTTACGCCAATTCCTTTTCAGCCGAATACTACCACTAAAAATGCAGCGGAAATTACCATAGAATCGAAAGGTAAAGAAGTCATTTTTGGAGAAAAATTATCCGGCAATTATATTTTTATTAAAAATAATCCGTTACTATTAGATTCTTTTAAAAGCATTTCCGCATCAGAAAAGAAGAAGATCGGAGCATTGGATTTTCTGTTTTACGGCAACAAGGGAGAATATCATTATCTGAAACTCAATTTTAAAAAAGAAAAACTGCCGCTCATCATAAGATGACAGCGTAGGAACCAAGGAATGGAACACGTACATTTTTTCCCGTTCAGGATTGCGATCCATTATTTTTTACACCTGATTTTTCCGGCTGCTATTGCGTACATTTTTTTCAGGAAAGAGTGGCGCAAGGCCTATCTTGTTATGCTGGCAACGATGCTTGTAGACGCAGATCATCTTCTTAGCAATCCTATTTTTGCGCCAGACCGGTTCAGTATCAACTATCATTTTCTGCACACGTATTGGGCCATGGGATTTTACGTTTTGCTTCTGTTTTTTAAAGACGTTCCGCGGATGGTTGGCGTTGGATTACTATTCCATATGCTCACAGACTTTATTGATTTCCAGCTGATTATGTAGGTGTTGAAAGATTTGGGCAGCTATTTCCGTCCTCCGCTCCCGCTTTTTTCTTTTTTTTTATTCAAAAAAAGAAAAAGAGCTCCGCTCAGGCCGGGCTGCGGGCTTCTAAGACCCAAAAGCATCTTGCAGCTATTTTCTCGCATTCACCATTTTGTGGTGCATGATTCTGGCAATATTCAGAGATCTTGTAATGGCGGTTTCGGCATTTTCACCGGCAAAATTCTCATGAACTGTTTCTTCCCAAACCTGCAGCCAGCGGTTAAAATGTTTTTCTTCCATGGCCACAACATCATTCAGCGGGAAATGCTTCGACATCGGAAAACCATCATAGACAGGATTTCCCAAAAGGATGCTTTCCCAAAAATCATACATTTTGGGAAGATGTCTGCTGAGGTCTATCTTTGCAATATCAGTAAAGAAAAACCCTATCAAATCATCTTTGACCAGTTTTTCGTAGAACTTCTGAACCAGAATTTCTATATCTTCTCTATTGGCAATGTCTTTCATAAGTACAAAATTAAAACAAATTAAAACGTAATTTTGCAGTTATGGGAAAAGTCAGTTTTTCTAGGTTAAAGTCTGTCAGCGACACTGGTTATGGCGACAATTTTTCCGGCAGATTCATCAACAAAGATGGGCGTCCCAACGTCCGTAAAAGAGGCGTCAATATCCTGAACCGCTACAGCTGGTATCATACGATGCTGGATCTGAAGCGCTGGCAATTCATCGGAATGCTGATTGGCAGCTACATTATTGCGAATTTTATTTTTGCATTAATTTATTATCTGATCGGGATCGAGCATCTGACGGGAATCGATAAAAGCACCTTCAGCAATGAGTTTACGGATGTTTTCTTTTTCAGTTCCCAGACTTTCACCACGGTTGGGTACGGAAGGATTGCGCCGGTTGGTTTTCTGGCCAGTCTTGTTGCCACTTTCGAAGCATTTTTAGGTTTATTGGCTTTTGCTATTGCCACGGGACTTTTTTATGGCCGGTTTTGCAGACCGCGCGCCTTTCTGCAGTTCAGTGATGTTGCCCTTATTTCGCCGCATAAGGATAAAACGGCACTGATGTTCAGAATGGCACCATTCAAAAACACCTCGCTCACAGATGCGGGCATAACTGTTTTGTCATCATTTGAGATGACCGAAAATGGTGAAACCAGAAGTTCTTTCTACACCTTGAAACTTGAAGTAGAAAAGATCACTTCGCTGATTCTGAACTGGACAATTGTGCATTATATCGATGAAAATTCACCTTTTTTCGGACTCACCGCAGAAGATCTTAAAGCAATTGATATTGAGATTATCGTGCACGTCAAGGCTTTTGACAGTATTTTTTCCAGTGATGTGGTGCAGCGTACCAGTTATACGTCCGCCGAGATTGTCTATGGCGCCAAATTCGAGAAAATGTACGGCGCCGATGAGAGCAACCAGTTCACTGTCCTCAATCTGGATAAGATCAACAGTCATTATTCTACCGAATTACCAAAACTAAACTTGTCAGATGGATCTGGAATTTTATAAAACACAGGCGCTCCTGAAGCAGAAAGAACATAAAAAATTCCTGGAAGGCCTCAGAAAGAAACCGCCAAAGAATCTGGATTACCTCACGCAGGAAACCCACGATGAGACCTTTGCAGAGATCAACTGTCTGTCCTGTGCCAACTGCTGCAAAACTACCGGGCCGCTTTACACAGAAAAAGATATAGAAAGGATTTCCAAGCATCTCCGCATGAGACCTGCCGATTTTGAATCTAAATTTCTGCGTACGGATGAAGATCAGGACAAAGTTCTGCAGAATCTGCCTTGCTTTTTTCTTGATCAGGATAACTCCTGTTCTATCTATGATGTGCGCCCCAAGGCTTGCAGAGAGTATCCGCACACAGACCGGAATAAGATTTATCAGATTAATAATCTCACCATTCAAAACACGCTGATCTGTCCGGCAACTTACGTTTTTGTAGAAAAATTGAGGAAAGTGCTGGAGAAGTAACTTCTTAAATTTCTATTAAAATTCTTACTTTTTCTTAAGAGATGCTTTTTTTGGTTTGAGGTTTGTTGCTCATAATCAAATCACTAAAAATAAATCGTTATGAAAAAGTTAATCGCAACAGCCGCATTTTTGATGTTCGGAACATTGTTCGTCAGTGCGCAGACAACGCCTAAAAAAGAAAACACCAGAACAAAGGCGGAGAAAAGTATGAAAAAAAGTAGTACTAAGACAGACACATCCGGTCAAAACGGAATGAACGGAACGACAGACACGGCCAAAATTAATAATGGTCAAATGAATCAGGATAATAACAGGATGCAGCAAAATCAGACATTGCCAAACAACGGAACCAACAATGGAACGATGCAGAACAACGGAACTATGCAGAATCCAAATACGACAATGCCAAACAACTCTACTGCCAACCCACAGGTACAACCTGTGAGTCCTGTGAGTCCAAACGGACAGCCAGTCCGCTAAAAATTAAACAAAAACCAGAGTCACTTAACTCTGGTTTTTTTTGTGCTTTGACGGAAGCAAATTTGGTGATTTATCAAGATCCTGTTTTCACCATCTGGCAAGCTTGGTTTGATATTTGACCTTAACAATTCAAATCAAAAATAAAAGATTATGAAAACATTAATCACAACAGCTGCTTTCTTGTTTTTAGGGACGGTTTCTGTAATGGCGCAGACCACTCAGACAAAAAATAAAATAATCATGCCGGAGAAACCTGCAGGGGAGACAGAGATGAAACTTCAGACGCCAGTCCAGCCAAACGGAATGAACAGGACGGTAGACACTGCCGATATTGCAAAAAGACAGAAAGCGGAAGACAACAGATTGCAAAGGCAAGCCGTTCCGCAGAAAGACGGCCTCAACAATGAAGCTGTAAAACCGGCGCAGCCAGCACCGGAACAGATGGAATAAAAAAAACCAGAGTGATGATACTCTGGTTTTGTTTTATGCTTTCCAATCTACAACAGCCTTTATAAAAGCCTCCGCATTTTCAACCGGAATGTTGGGCAAAATCCCGTGTCCGAGATTCACAATGTATTTGTCTTTTCCAAAACGGTCAATCATCTCGTGAACCATTTTCCGAATCGTCGCCGGCGTCGAGTGCAATCTCGATGGGTCAAAATTCCCTTGCAAAGTCACAGAATTATTCGTGAATTGTCTAGCCAGTTCCGGCGTAATTGTCCAGTCAACACCCAAAGCAGACGCTTTAGATTTCGTCATATCTTCCAACGCAAACCAACAGCCTTTCCCGAAAACCACAACGTGCGTCAAGGGTGCCAAAGCTTCTACAATCTGATCGATATACTGCCATGAGAATTCCTGATAATCCACAGGCGAAAGCATTCCGCCCCAACTGTCAAAAACCTGAACCGCAGAAACACCTTTCTCCACTTTTCTTTTCAGATAAGCAATTGTTGTATCCGTTATTTTTTGCAATAATTTGTGCGCTGCTTCCGGTTGCAGGAAGCAAAATGACTTCGCGATATTGAAATCTTTAGAACCTCTTCCCTCGATGCAATAACAGAAAATCGTCCAGGGCGAACCCGCAAATCCAATCAGCGGAATCTCATTGTCCAGCTTTTCCAACGTCATTTCTATCGCATCAAAAACGTAACCCAAAGTGTCGTTCACATCCGGAACTATCACGTCATCCACTTGTTGAGCGGTTCTGATAGGTTGATCCAGCCAGGGTCCAACAGATTCCTTCATTTTGAAATCGATGCCCATCGCTTGCGGAACTACCAAAATATCCGAGAACAAAATCGCCGCGTCCAAAGGAAATCTTCTAATCGGCTGAACCGTGATTTCCGAAGCCAATTCTGGCGTCTGGCATCTTGTGAAAAAGTCGTATTTATCACGCAACGCAATGAATTCCGGCAGGTATCTTCCCGCCTGTCTCATCATCCAAACCGGCGGTCTCTCCACGGTTTCGCCTCGCAAGGCCTTCAGGTATAGGTCGTTCTTTATCATTTTTTTTAATTTTTTGGGCGCCTTTTCCGCCTTCCGTTCCCAATCTTTTTGCCTTAGCTTTTCCAGCCACAAAAAAGGATTTCCACTCAAGTCGGGGCGCGCTTCGCAAAGTTCCAACTTTAGTCTTTCAAATTACATGAAAATTGTCATGCTGAGCCTGTCGAAGCATCTTTAGAAATCAAATTCAACAAATCCGCTAACGTATTTTTGTGGCTTGTAATAATATTAGTTTCATTCAGTTTTTCCAGTTCCGAAGTCGTCGTTTTTCCTATCGAAAAAATAGTCAGACCTTCCAAACTGTTGAACTTCGCAAAACTACGAACTCCACTCGGACTGAAGAAGACCACAGCCTGATATTTCTCATTGATTTTCGGAAAAAGTAATTGGGTTTTATAAACAGGGATTTTTTGGTAAGAAATATTCTGCAACGGCAGTTTCTCATCCAGAACATCCAGCGCCAGATCGCCGCAGAAGTGCAGAAATTTTTCGTCGGCAGAATTTTCTGTGATAAATTGGGAGAGTTCTGCCGCATTTTTGCAAAGTTTAAAAGTCCCTAAGTTATGTTTCCGGAGTTCCTTTTTGGTCTGCGAACCTACTGCGTAAATTTTATTGTAATTCATCGTTGCAAAATTCTCATTCGCAGCAAAGTGGTTGTCAAAGAATGCTTTCACTCCATTTACACTGGTGAAAATCAGCGAATAATTTCTCAAACCGAAAGTTTTCGTTTTAATCACTTCTGTGCTGATGACTTCTACATAATCAACCGACACTTCCGTTCCCAACTTCTCAGCAACTTTTTCCCGGTCCAGTGATTTTGTAAAAAGGATTTTCATATTTTTAAAGTCTTCGAGAGCCTCAGACCGACATTACTAAAACATTATTTTGTCATTCCGTGGGAATCTCAACAGCGCTGTTTAGGTTTTAATCTTTGAATTCTTGGCGGAGCGCTTTACCACAAGATTCACTAAGTTTTTTCACAAGGACCACAAGGCTTCTATTTAATTTTTGTGCTTTGTAAATCCTTCGTGTCTATTGTGGTTAAGTATTTTACAAGCTTTTTCTAATCTCATCCATCAATTCCTGTCCGCCGTTTTCCAGAACTTTCAGAGCCAATTTTTCTCCAAAATTCTCAGAATCATTCCAGTCAAAAATCTCGTCGGTTTCAATACAGTTTTTGCCGTCAAGCGAACAAAGTCTCCCAACAAATCGGATTTGATTGTCGATTAATTCTGCTTTTGCACCAATTGGTGCCGTGCAGCCGCCTTCCAGAGTTTTCAGAAATTCTCTTTCTATAGTAATGCAGATTTCTGTTTCCTTATGAGAAATCGACTTCAAAATACCGCTAAGTTCCTGATTGTCAATTTTGCTGGCGATGGCAACGACTCCTTGTGAAGGCGCCTGCACCAAAAAAGGGATTTGCTCATATTCCACATCCAGATTCATTCTTTTGAGTCCGGCCAGAGAAAAGATAGTCGCATCGGCCACGCCGTCATCCAGTTTTTTCAAACGTGTCTGAACATTTCCACGGATGTCCGTAAATTCAGTTTCAGGAAATTCTTTGAGCCAGAATGCACGTCTTCGCAGACTGCTGGTTGCAATTTTCAGAACATTCAGGTTGAGCGGTTCCGCATCTTTATTCCTTACCAAAACATCCTCAGGAAAATCTCTTTCCAAAACGGCAGAAATCTGAACGTTTTCCGGAAGCTGCGTAGGGACGTCTTTCAGGGAATGCACGGCAATGTCGATCTCATCATTCAGCAAAGCAATGTCCAGGTCTTTGGTGAAAATCCCGGTGATTCCAAGGGCGTAAAGCGGTTGGTTCAGGTTTTTGTCGCCCGAACTGATGATTGGAACAATTTCAGTCTGTAATCCGAGTTTCTGAATTTTAGCTTCAACTTCGTGAGCCTGCCAGAGGGCAAGCGGACTATTTCTGGTCCCTATTCTTATTGTCGTCATCGTTTTCCTGTTTATGAATGTCAAGAATTTCTTCCATTAGTTTTGTGATCTCATCTGCCCGGGATGGGTTCTCCGTAATATATTTTGCAAACCGGTTGGTAAGCTTCTGCACCAGATTGTTAGACAGTTCCATATCTTCTATCTTGGCGTATTGGAACTTTTTGTGGATGTTGTGCATTTCGTTTTCCTCAATCTTTTTGAGAGAATTTTTGAAATGATTGATTTGAGGTGCCAGTTTCCTTTTCTTTTCCCAATCTACAAATTCCTTCGCCATTTCCTTGATGATAGCTTCGGCCTTTGGGATTTCTTTTTTTCGCTGGTCCATCGTCTCCTTGATTTTCTGGGAAAGCTGATCTACATCTATCAAGGTCACATTTTCCAGATTTCCGATTTCTTTCTGGACGTTGTTGGGAATAGAAAGATCTATGACGAGCATTTCTTTGTCTTTCGGAAAATTAGTTTCATCAATGATATATTTCTGCGCGCCGGTTGCTACTATCAGAACATCGGTTTTCTTTAATTCCTCCGGAAAGGTTTCGAAATCGATTTGTGGAATGCTGTATTTGTCAGCAATTTTCTCGGCTTTTTCGAATGAACGGTTGGCTATTTTGATTTTTGGCTGATAGATGTGTTTTACCAGATTCTCAATCGTGTTTTGTCCGATTTCGCCGACGCCCAAAAGCAAAATATTTTTTTCGTGGATGTGTTTTGTGTTGTTTAAAATATAATGTACCGCAGCATAGGAAACTGAGGCAGAGCCCGTGCTGATGCCGGTTTCATTTTTTATCTTTTTGGAAATCTGGATTGATGAATTGATGGCGCGCTCCAGATATGGATTGGAAAAATCCTTATAAGTTTTGAATCTGTGGTACGCATTTTTGATCTGCGAGACGATTTCAAAATCACCGATAATCTGGCTTTCCAGACCTGCTGCTACGCGGAAAAGATGGAACAGTGCATCTTCTCTCTGGATGACATTTACATAGTTCAGAAATTCTGACAGAGACACGCCTACTGTGTCGCAGTAGAGTTCTGCAATGTGAAGGTAATTCTTGGTTGTGGAATAGATTTCCGTCCTGTTGCAGGTAGAAACCACAAAGGCGTCCCCGAAATCCTGCTCGTGGATTTTATTTACAAATGCTTTTATATGATCATCAAAAAAGGCAAATCTGCCGCGTGTTTCTGCATCTGCTTTTTCATAACTGATGCTGAGAACGGCGAAATCTGATGTTTGATGAAATTTATTTTTAGTGCTCATTTTCAGAGTGCAAATTTACAATATTTAATACAAATACTGTCTCCGAATATCATTTTCAGGCATTGATAAAATCAATATACAAATCTGATAAGCTTGTATTAATTATAATTTTCGGCAGGTTTTGCTGAAAGAGTAATAATATTTGATTTTAAGTTCGCATTCCGGAAAATCTGAGGATGTAAAATTTAGCAAATTTTAATAAAATTTTAACCAAATTAATTTTTAATTCAATCTCATAAACGAGTGTAAATTTATATCTTTGTCAACTTAATAATTACTGAACAAAATGGGTATATTGGATATGTTTACGCAAGAAATTGCGATTGACCTGGGAACCGCGAACACACTTATCATTCATAATAACAAAATAGTTGTGGATCAGCCTTCTATTGTTGCAATAGAGCGCTCAACAGGGAAGCCAATTGCGGTGGGAGAACAAGCAAAACATATGCAGGGAAAGACCCACGAAGATATTAAAACCGTCCGCCCGCTGAAGGATGGCGTTATCGCCGATTTCCACGCGTCGGAACATATGATCAAGGAATTTATCAAGCAGATTCCAGGGATTAAAGGCAAGTTTTTTCAGCCGGCACTTAGAATCGTAATCTGTATTCCTTCCGGGATTACTGAGGTAGAAAAAAGAGCTGTAAGAGATTCTGCACAAAAGGTAAATGCCAAAGAAGTCCGCCTTATTTATGAGCCAATGGCTGCTGCAATAGGAGTAGGAATAGATGTTCAGAAACCGGAAGGGAATATGATCATCGATATAGGTGGCGGAACAACGGAAATTGCTGTTGTTGCACTTGGCGGAATCGTCTGCGACAAATCTGTAAAAATTGCAGGTGACGTTTTCACCAATGATATTGCCTACTATCTTAGAACGCACCATAATCTTTATATTGGAGAAAGAACGGCAGAAAGAATCAAAATCGAAGTAGGATCTGCAGTGGAAGAGCTGGATGTTCCTATCGATGATATTCCCGTTCAAGGCCGAGATCTGATCACCGGTAAGCCGAAAGAAATTATGGTCAATTCCAAGGAAATTGCCAAAGCACTTGATAAATCGATTATCAGAATCGAAGATGCGGTGATGGAAACATTATCTCTTACGCCGCCGGAACTGGCTGCCGATATTTACAAAACAGGTATTTATCTTGCTGGTGGTGGTGCCCTTCTTAGAGGTCTTGCAGACAGACTTCACAGAAAAACAGGTCTTCCTGTATTTGTAGCAGAAGATCCTTTGAGAGCAGTAGTGAGAGGAACCGGTATTGCGCTTAAAAATATGGACAAATTCAACTTCCTTATCAAATAATTAAGATTTTTCTCAAGTTTTTAGATGGGTGCTTTGCTGAGATTTTTTTCTAAGAATGCTTTGTTTGTGTTCTTCATATTCCTGCAATTGGTCGCAATTGTACTGATCTTCAGCAAAAACACAATGCAGCAGAGTTTCATTGCAGCCAGAACGGCAGCATTTAATTCCTGGGTTTCCGGATACATAGACGAAGGAACCTCCTACCTGAAGCTGAAACAGATCAACGAAAATCTTGTGGCTCAAAACAAGGCCCTTATGCTGGAGCTCTACGGAAAAGACAAGGTGGCAAAACCCAATTTCCGAAGAGTCTACGACACCATCGGTGGCGGACAGATCTACACATTCGTAGATGGCGAAGTGGTCTTCAACAGTATCAACAGACGGGATAATTATTATACCATCAATCGTGGCCGTCTTCAGGGCGTTACATCCAATATGGGTGTTATAGCGCCGAGAGGTATTGCCGGGATTGTCATCAATTCTACTGACAACTATTCTTTAGTAAAATCGATTCTGAGTGTCAATAAGATTAAAATCAGTGCTTCTCTGAAGAAGTCCGGATACTTCGGTACGCTCTCCTGGAAAGGTGATGACACGAGAACGATGACCTTGTCGGATATTCCCAAATATGTGCCTCTGAAGGTAGGAGATACCGTAGTTACAGATGGTAAATCTTCCATTTTCCCTGCCGGGATTCTGGTGGGAACTATTGCAGGATACGAGGTTGACAGCAAGACCGGATTCTGGGATATTTCCGTAGAGCTGACCGAGAAAATAGGAAAACTAAGCACTATTTATGTGGTCCGAAATCTTAAAAAATCGGAGGTGCAGAAAATAGATGATTCATTAAAAGTTCAAATTAAAAAGGATGATCAGTAGAAACGTTGTGTCAGATCTTGTTTTGATCGCATTATTGACGGCTTTTCAGATTTTCATTCTGAACAGAGTGGCTCTGTTTGGGCAGTATATTCCTGTCCTGTATCCTGTTTTTGTCATGTTTTACCCTTTCTTCAGAAACAGATTTCATTTCCTGGCGCTGAGTTTTATTCTGGGATTGTGCGTAGATGCTTTTCTGGGAACCTGGGGAATCAATGCGTTTGCGACTACAGTTGTCGCTTATTTCAGGACCATCATATTCAGAACTTCTACAGATACGACCACGGATTTTTTCTCGTTTCAGGGAATTCAGTGGACGCAATTCATATTTTTTATCGTAACCAGTATTTTCATCCATCAGCTTTTGGTTCAGTACATCGAGTTTTTTAAATTCGACCGATTTTTTGAAATTTTATTTAATGTAATAGTAACCAGTATAATCTCGTTTGTATTTATATTAGCCTATGCATTAGCATTTAAAATCAAGCAAAAAGTTTGAAACCACAATATCTCAAGATCACTCTCGCACTCACAGTCATTGCTTTAATTTTTATTGCAAGACTTTCCTATCTGCAGTTATTTACAGACAGATATGCGCTAAACGCAGCCAATACTTCCATCAAAACCGAATATGTGATCCCGCCAAGAGGTATCATTTTCGACAGAAACGGGAAAATCTTGGTAGGAAATCAACCGTCATTTGAGATTTCTTATACCGCTGCATTGCTTAAAGCCGACTTCGATACCATTGGATTTTGCAGATTATTAGGCATCACTGAAGTAGATTTTGTTAAAACAATGAAGCATATCGAGAAAGAGAAATACTTTTCCCGATTGACGCCGATGACTTTTATGAAGAATCTGAGCCGGGAGGAGATGGCAAGAATTCAGGAACTTATTTTCAAATATCCAGCCTTCAGCATCGTTCCGCGTCCGCAGAGACAATATGAGATCAACACCTCCGGAAATCTACTGGGCTATACCAATCAGGTCAATGACAACGATATCAAGAAAGATTCACTTTACTATCTTCCAGGCGATATAGCCGGAAAAAGTGGTGTAGAGAAGTCATACGAAAAGGTGCTTCGCGGGGAAAAGGGTATAAAGTACATCCAGAAAGATATCCGCCAGAGAAGCATCGGTTCATATAAAAACGGCGAACTTGATAAAGAAGTAGTTACAGGAAAAGATCTGACGCTTACGATAGATTATGATCTCCAGAGAATGGCCGAGGAAATGCTGGTCAACAAGCACGGCGCAGTAGTGGCTCTGGATCCTAACAACGGTGAAATCCTGACGATGGCAACCGGCCCAGATATTGATCCGAATCTCTTCACCGGTCCGGAAAAATCCAGAAATCTATACAGACTGGCCAACGATACTATATTTGAAAACAAACCGACTTTCGACAGATCTGTGCAGGCCGCTTATCCGCCGGGATCTACGTTCAAACTATTGACGGCACTGGCTGCGATGGAAATGGGCGTGATGACAGATCAGACGATTTTCCCTTGCGGAAGAGGCTTTTTCTACAGAGGCAAAAGTATCAAAGGTCACGGTGGTGCAGATCCGCTGATACCATCTATCCAGGTTTCCAGTAACTGTTACTTCACCTATGCCTACCTGGCAATTATCAAAAAATATCCGGGAAATCCTTCCAGAGGTGTAGATGAATGGAAAAAAATCATCAACAGTTTCGGCGTAGGAGAATTCCTTAATAATGATCTGGCAGTCGGCGCAAAAGGAAGAATTCCTTCCGGCGAATTCTACGAGAAAAGAATGAAATCTATCTACAAAGCCAGCGGTTCCAAAAGGACAGATTTCAAAAACTGGGACGAGATGCCGACAGGAGCGCTCTACAACGGAATGGGCCAGGGTGATGTACTTTTGACGCCTTTGCAGATGGCCAACTTTGTGGGTGCAATTGCCAACAAAGGCTGGTATTATACGCCTCATATTGTAAAAAGTATTGATGGAAAACCAAATCCGGACCCCAGATTCAAAAAGAAGCATATGACGATGATTCAGAATCCACATTACTACAACGTAGTTCTGCAGGGTATGGAAGCGGTAATGATCAAAGGAACAGGCCGGAGTCTGAGATCCAAAGATTTCACGCAACTGGCAAAAACGGGAACAGCGCAGGTTCCTCAGGGAAAAGACAACTCTATTTTTGTACTGATTGCACCGGCTGATAAGCCAAAAATCGTCGTGGTAGCTGTGATGGAGCACGCAGGTTTTGGCGCAACCTGGGCTGGCCCTGCGTGTACAGTGATTGCCGAGAAATATATCACAGGCGAACTGAAAAGGGAAAATCTTTATAAAAAGATGATCACATCCAGCTTTATGCCGGAGTACAGAAGACAATATATTTCTGAGATGAAGCGGAAAGGCTGGTACAAAGAGCCACCTAAAGACTCCGTAAAAATGAAAAGGATCAAAGACAGCCTTCAGGCTATTGAAAATAAGAAATTAAAAAAGGACAGTTCCAAAGTTAAACCTCAAAAATCGACTAAGAAATGAAGTGGGCAGAAGGGATAGACAAATTGGGAATGGGACTTTACTTCATGCTTTGCGTTTTCGCCATTATTAATATTAATAGTGTGGACGAAAAGCTGGGAAGCAAACAACTGATGTTCTTCGGAATCTCATTGTTTGTAGGGATGATGATATTTTTCATGAGAACCAAGTTTTTTGAAAATATGTCAGGCATCATCTATGTTGGTGGTGTTTTGCTGCTGATTGGGCTTTTCCCTTTTGGGACAGAAATTCTAGGGCAGAAAAACTGGTATAAATTCGGTGGTTTTACAATGCAGCCTGTTGAATTTGCAAAGATTGGGACGACACTCATGCTGGCCAATTATGTTTCAAACCCCGATTTTAATATTAACAACAGAAAAATTCTTTACACTGCGCTGGCCATCGTTGCCATCCCGGGCGTTGTGGTGCTGATGATCCCCGATGTGGGATCGCTGCTCGTATTCTTTGCTTTTGTGATTGCACTTTACAGGGAAGGTCTCTCGGGCTGGCTGTTTGGGATCATATTTATTTTTGCAACTACCTTTTTGGTTTCTATCGCCGTAGATCCTTTATATATTACAATTGCAATTATTCTAATTGCAGCAGTTCTCATATTCCTCAATTTTTATAAAATTAAAGGAAACCTGATGCTGATTATAGGTATTGTCTTCACAATAGGTATCCTGAGTGGTCTATCGTATTCTTCCGGTTATATCTTAACTAAGCTACCCAAGCACCAGCGGGAACGGATAGAAGTATTATACAAAGGTGAAAAAGCATTTCGGGATACATCCGGTTATAATTTGCTGTATTCCAAAACAGCAATAGGTTCCGGCGGCGTTACTGGTAAAGGATATAAGCAAGGTTCGGTGACACAGGGGAAATTCGTTCCGGAGCAGGAGACAGACTATATTTTCTGTACAGTTGGCGAAGAGTGGGGTTTTCTCGGAAGCACGGTTTTGATCCTTTGCTACTCAGTTTTTATTGGCAGAATCTATTACCTCGCAGAAAATCAAAAATCTACATTTAACCGAATTTTCGGATATTGCTTTGCCTCTATTTTACTGATTCACTTTGCCATCAATCTTGGAATGGTAATGGGACTTTTTCCCACAGTTGGGATTCCTCTGCCGTTCTTCAGCTATGGTGGCAGCTCACTTCTGGCATTTTCCATTATGACATTTATCTTCTTTAAGCTCAATTATGCAGACAAAAACAGTCTTGTTTAGTCGTGAAATTCTGAGTGTTAAATTTCATTAATTACATTTTTTACATAAAATTTACATTATAAGTTGGATTTGGTTGTTAATTTGATGTTATGAGGTACAATCAAATAATAGCTTATGAAAAAAATTATCTTTTGTGCAATCATCCTTGGCGGTGCAGGCACAACTCAGGCTCAAAAAATCAGTCTTGGAAAAGCGACTGATATTGCGGGAAAAGGTTTAAAAGCAATGACATTCTCAAACGCAGATGCCATTACACTTTCCAAAGAATCCGTCGATTATATGGACAAAAACAACGCTGTTGCGGGTCCCAAAGATCCTTATACAGTAAGGCTCAACAAGCTTTTTGCAAAACATAAATCTCAGGACGGCCTCAATCTCAATTACAAGGTTTACAAAGTGAAAGATATCAATGCTTTCGCATGTGCAGACGGCAGCGTAAGGGTATTTTCTTCGTTGATGGATATTATGACGGATGACGAACTTCTAGCTGTTATCGGGCACGAAATAGGCCACGTGAAAAACGAGGATACCAAAGACGCCATTAAATCTGCTTATTTGAAAGCGGCAGCTATGGACGCCGCATCTGCGTCTTCCAATACAGTGGCAACGCTCAGCAACAGTCAGATCGGAGAGATGGCCAATGCCATGCTGGACGCCAGTCACAGCAAAAAACAAGAGTCACAGGCAGATACTTATTCCTACGATTTTATGAAAGCTAATGGCTACAATGTTGTTGGAGCTTATACGGCCTTTAAAAAACTGGCATTGTTATCAGAAGGCGGCGCGGCACAGTCAGGCTTCCAGAAGATGTTCAACTCGCATCCTGACAGCAACAAAAGAGCAGAAGCTATCAAGAAAAGAGCTGAGAAAGACGGGCTCTGGAAAGATCCGGGTACTGTTTCATTACCTACTACAAAGCTTACAAAATAAAAAAATTAAAGCAGCCGATTGGCTGCTTTTTTTAGTTTTTCACTAGAACTAAATAGTCCCAGGGCTTTAGATTAAAATCGGTCTTTTCCGAATTAATGTTAAAAATTTTCCCCGTAAAGAGTTCACGGTAAGTGCCGGCATAATATTTTGTGTCTACCGAAGTTGCAAGGCTTTTGTCTGAAAAGTTGTAGACCGAAAGAACCGCATCATTATTCTTTTCCCGATAGATGGACAGGACATCAGCCATTCGATTGTTGGTCACTCTTATCATTTCGCCGCCGTGTTTTCCGTTCCAAAGGGCTTGGTTTTTATGTTTCAGATCAAATAACTTTTTATAGATGTTATAGAATTTGTGCTCTTTCCAGATGATCTCATCTTTCTCGAAGAATTCAAGGCTTCTGTCCAGGCCGGCTTCCTGACCGCTGTAGACCAGAGGCATTCCGTTGGCGGTGCTGCAGAGAACCATTGCGGTTTCCAGGCCTTTCCCGAAGTTTGAAAACTGGTTGCCTTCCCAGGAATTTTTGTCGTGGTTATCTGTGAACAGCATTCTGTAGGAGTCCAGCGGGAAACTGCCGACGTCGTGCGCCATATATTCGTAAAGTGCACCTGCGCCTTTTCCACCTGTGGTTGCGAGTTTCATTTTATCCCAAAGCGTCCAGGAATAGGTGGCGTCAAATGATTTTTTATAAAGATCCCGCGATTCCCATTCTGCCAGCATAAAGACGGGTTTTATAGCATCCATTTCTTCTCTAGCATTTTCCCAGAAATCTACCGGGATGAAGCCTGCAACATCGCATCTGTAGCCATCAATGTTGGCCTCTTTTACCCAATATTTCAAGGCTCCGGTCATATATTCTCGGAAGTCGGGATTGTTGTAATCAAAATCGATGACGTCGTCCCAGTCGTACCAAGGTGTGGGTTGGAAATTCCCTTCTCTGGATTTTGTGTACCAATCCGGATGCTCCTTTGTCAGTGGATTGTCCCACGCAGAATGATTGCCTACCCAATCCAGGATGACGTACATTCCCATTGAATGGGCTTTGTTCACAAGATTTTTGAAATCTTTTAAAGTCCCAAAGTCAGAATTGACGCCCTTGAAATCTTTTACGGAATAGTAGCTTCCCAATTTGCCTTTCCGATGTTCCTCACCAATCGGATGAATAGGCATCAGCCAGAGAATGTCGATTCCCATTTTTTTGAGTCTTGGCAGATGTTTTTCAAACGCTGTGAATGTGCCTTCCTTGGTATATTGGCGAATGTTGACCTCGTAAATTGTTGCATTTTTGCTCCATTCTGGATGTTTGAGTTCTACGTAAGGTTTCGGCTGGTAGCGTGGATCTTTGGTCTGAGATAATCCCAAGAATGGAATCACCAGGATTATAAAAAGGTATTTTAATGAATTCATAAGGCTTTTATATTTGCTTAAAAATAAAAAGACTTTTTGACTTTCTAAAACTTATTTATAAAATATCATAGTGTATTAAGTCATTTTTGATGAGTTTATGACAAGAAAAAACCCTTTCAAAGTTCAATGCTTTGAAAGGGTTGTATGGGAAACTTTGTTTTGGGACAAAGCTTTATTTTGTTGTTGACGCCGCGCCCCGACTTGAGCGGAAATCCTTTTTTGCTTTTACTCCCGTCTATTGAATTGGGAAATGTCTGCAAAAAAGATTGGGAGCGGAAGGCGGATAAAGGCGCCCCAATAACTTTAAGCGTACATCTGCTCCTGCAATTCTTTGATTTTCTTGTCAGACAGGTATTCGTCGTACGTCATATCTCTGTCGATAATGCCTTTCGGCGTCAGCTCTATGATTCTGTTACAGACTGTTCCAAGCAATTCGTGGTCATGAGAAGATAGAAGGATATTTCCTTTAAAGTTATTTAAGGAGTTATTCAAAGTGGTGATACTTTCCAAATCCAGGTGATTTGTAGGCTCATCCAAAAGAAGGACGTTCGCTTTCTGAAGCATCATTCTGCTGAACATACATCTCATTTTTTCTCCTCCGGAAAGTACTTTACAGGATTTAAGAGCTTCGTCTCCGGAGAATAGCATTCTTCCAAGGAAACCTCTCATAAATTCTTCGTGACGTTCTTCGTCATTCTTTGTGAACTGTCTCAACCAGTCTACCAGATTGATGTCATCCTGGAAAAATGTGGTGTTGTCCAAAGGCATATGAGACTGGTTTGTGGTAACGCCCCAAGCGATATTTCCTTTGTCGGCTGGTAGATTTCCAGCTAATATTTCGAAAAATTCTGTGATAGCCAAGGAGTTTCTGGAGATTACTGCGACTTTGTCTCCTTTTTTAAGATTGAGATCGATATTGGAGAATAATAATTCGCCGTCTTTGGTTTTCTCAAGGCCTTTCACGTCCAGAATCTGGTCTCCAACTTCTCTTTCTGTATCGAAAATGATGGCAGGATATCTTCTGGAAGAAGGTTTGATATCATCGATATTCAGTTTGTCGATCATCTTTTTACGGGCAGTAGCCTGTTTTGCTTTTGCAACGTTGGAACTGAATCTCGCGATGAAGTCCTGCAATTCTTTTTTCTTGTCTTCGGCTTTTTTATTAGCCTGATTTCTCTGTCTTGTAGCTAATTGCGAAGCCTGATACCAGAAAGAGTAGTTACCGGTATAAAGGTTTAATTTGGCATAATCCAAATCGCCGATGTGTGTACAAACGGTATCCAGGAAGTGACGGTCGTGCGAAACAACGATTACCGTATTTTCATAATCTGCAAGGAAATCCTCTAACCATGCGATGGTCGCGATGTCCAAATCATTGGTAGGCTCATCCAGAATCAGAACATCCGGGTTACCGAATAATGCCTGTGCAAGCAGGACTCTTACTTTGTCTTTGTTTTCCAGCTCGCCCATCAGTTGATAATGCATATCTTCAGAGATGCCAACGTTGGAAAGTAGTGTCTGTGCGTCGGCCTCGGAGTTCCAGCCGCCCATCTCGTCGTAGACAACGCCAAGTTCGCCAGCTTTGATTCCATCAGCGTCGGAGAAGTCTTCTTTTGCGTAGAGCGCATCCATCTCCTCTTTGATTTCGTAAAGCATTTTGTTGCCTCGTAAAATGGTTTCCAAAACCGTAAAAGTGTCGTAAGCAAAGTGATCCTGCTCCAGGACAGACATTCTTTTGCCGTTTTCCAGAGACACGTGGCCGGAAGTTGGATCCTGTTTTCCGCTTAATATTTTAAGAAAGGTGGATTTACCTGCACCATTTGCACCAATGATACCGTAGCAATTCCCTTTTGTAAATTTTATGTTGACCTCGTCAAAAAGAACTCTTTTCCCGAACTGTAATGATAAATTAGATACTGTTAACATATTGTTTTGTAAGTTTGTGCAAAAATACGAAAATAAGTTGGGATGGTGAAAGCCCTCTCCTTATAATAATTTAACACTATGAAAATAGAAAAAACTGTTAATATATTTAATAAACGTGCCCGTTTCGAGTACGAAATTCTTGACGAATACGAGGCAGGTCTTGTACTGACCGGGACAGAGATAAAATCGCTCAGATCTTCCAAAGCATCTATTACAGAGAGCTTCTGCCAATTTATAGATGATGAACTGTATGTCATTAATATGATGATAGATGAGTATAAACTAGGTACTTTTTACAATCATAAAACCAAAAGGGAACGAAAATTGCTAATGCATAATTACGAATTGCAAAAACTTAAAAAAAAGTTAAAAGATGCAGGCAATACGATAATACCTCTGAAGCTGTACATTAATGATAAAGGCAAGGCTAAACTGCTTATATCACTGGCGCGAGGAAAGAAACTTTTCGACAAACGCGAGGCTATAAAAGACCGGGAGAATAAGGTTAATATCCAACGTTTATTAAAGAAAAGTTAAAAAAACTTTGTTTATAACGAAAAATTATATTTATTTTGCATTATCAATTATTTAATCATTTAATTCTATGAAAAATCTAAAATTAGGAATTACAGCTTTGGCACTTACTGTTGCCTCTTCTGTTTTTGCGCAAACTACTACCAATCCTTGGGTGATAGGCGTAGGTGCTCATGGAGTGAATCACGTTGCTCAAAGAAACAATTTCAGCAATACGTTCTCATTCAACAATTTTAAAGAAAATTTATTTGGAGTATCTAAGTATTCCATCACACCGCCACTTTCTAAATTGACAGTAGCTAGAAGCCTTGGAAAAGGTTTAGTACTAGACTGGCAGACAACTGTAGGTAATGTGGATAACAAAAGAATCGGGATGGATAAAGAATTCTTCTTGATGACTGGTCTTGGTGTTCAATTCAAAGCAGCAGGTCTTATCTGGGATGAAGAGTCTTGGTTTGACCCGTACTTGAGAGTTGGTGCTAACTACCTTAGACATGACTATTCTGGCGTACAGTTTCCTGTAACAGATGCTAAGCCAAGAGGTGGAGGTGTTTACGGCGCATACAACGAAGATGGTGATATGACAGGAAAAGCCAATCACTTTACAGTAAGTACTGGTGCTGGTGTTAACCTTTGGGTTACTAAAAACTTTGGTCTAGGTATTCAAGGTGACTACGTAACAACTCCTGTTGACAAGTCTGGAATTGCTAATTTCTGGCAAGCTTCTGCATCTATCTTATTTAGATTCGGAAACACAGATAAAGACAAAGATGGTATCTTAGATAAAGATGATGCTTGTCCAGATGTACCTGGTATTGCTTCTACAGATCCAGAATTCAACGGTTGTCCTGATACTGACGGAGACGGTGTATTCGATAAAGTAGATAACTGTCCAGATGTTGCAGGTCCTGCAGAAAACAACGGTTGTCCTTGGCCAGATACAGACGGAGACGGAGTATTAGACAAAGATGATGCTTGTGTTGACGTTCCTGGTCCAGTAGAAAACAAAGGTTGTCCTTGGCCAGATACAGACGGAGACGGTGTATTAGATAAAGATGATGCTTGTCCTACAGTATTCGGTCTTGCTCAATATCAAGGTTGTCCTAAACCAGCTTCAGCTTATGCTGACGAGGCTACAGGAGCACTTACAAACATCTTGTTTGATTTCAACAAAGCAACTGTAAGAGCAGAATCTGCTGGTAAAATTGAACAAGCTGCTACAATTCTTAACGGAGCGAAAGATGCTACTTTCTTAGTAACTGGTCATACAGATGCTAAAGGTGCAGAAGCTTATAACTTGAAACTTTCTAGACAAAGAGCTGCTGCTGTAGTTGCTGCTTTAGAAGCGAAAGGTGTAAGTGCTTCACAATTGAAATCAGTAGGAGTTGGAGAAAGAGATGCTAAAGTTTCTGAGAAAGCTTCAGATGCTGAAAGACAAGCTGATAGAAAAGTAGTAGTAGAGGCTGTAAACGGCGCTGCTTGGGAAGCTCTTCAAAAATCAGATCTTCCAGTAGTAGAGAAAAAAGTAGTGAAAAAATCTACTAAGAAAAAATCTACTAAAAAAAGAAAATAATTAGTAATTAATTTCTAAATATAAATACCTCCAATTTCATTGGAGGTATTTTTTTTGTTTTCAGATTTCTGTACTTTTGTATCATAAAATAAAACTTGTAATGGGAAGAGCATTCGAATATAGAAAAGCCTCGAAAATGGCCAGATGGGACAAGATGGCCAAAACGTTTTCAAAAATCGGAAAAGATATAGCACTGGCAGTAAAAGCCGGCGGTTCCGATCCTGAAGCCAATCCTGCACTCAGAAGATGCATCCAGAATGCAAAGGGTGCCAATATGCCAAAGGATAATGTAGAAAGAGCAATCAAAAAGGCAAGTGGCGCAGATGCAGAGAATTACGAAGAGATCACCTACGAAGGTTACGGCCAGGGCGGCGTGGCGTTCTTTGTAGAATGTACCACCAATAATCCCACACGAACAGTTGCCAACGTAAGAGCAATTTTCAACAAGTTTGATGGCAGTCTGGGTAAGAATGGTGAATTAGCCTTCATCTTCGACAGAAAAGGAATTTTCACCATCGATAAAGCTCAGATCAAATCCGAATGGGATGATTTCGAAATGGAAATGATAGATGGCGGCGCAGAAGAAATCGATCAGGACGACACAGAAGTACTTATCACAACAGCCTTCGAAGATTTCGGTGCAATGTCACATAAGCTAGACGAGCTCAAGATAGAAGTTAAAAGCGCAGAACTGCAGAGAATTCCCAATAATACGAAAGGAATGACAGAAGACCAGTTCAAAGCCAATATGAAGATGCTGGAGCGTTTCGAAGAAGACGACGATGTCCAGAATGTATTTCACAATATGGAATTCACAGACGAGCAACTGGAATCTCTATAAGAGAGAAATAAATAGCACATAAAAAAATCCCAACTGAAAAGTCGGGATTTTTTATTTTACAAAACGCTCTTAAGTTAATTAAAACTATGCGTTTGGTTCAATAGATACAAATGATCTGTTGTTAGCTTTCTTTCTGAAAACAACTTTACCGTCAACAAGAGCGTGCAAAGTGTGATCTTTACCCATCCCAACATTTTCACCTGGGTGATGCTGAGTACCTCTTTGTCTGATGATGATGTTACCAGCAATAGCGTCTTGTCCTCCGAAAATCTTCACGCCCAATCTTTTGGAATGAGATTCTCTACCGTTTTTGGAACTACCAACTCCTTTCTTGTGTGCCATTTTATTAAAACTTTGTGGTTAAAAATTATTCAGCAGTTTCGCTGGTTTCTGTTACTTCAGCTTTAGCAGCCTTCTTAGGAGCAGCTTTTTTAGCTTCTTTTTTATCAGAATCAAAACCAGTAATACCAGTTACGATGATCTGAGTAAGAGATTGTCTGTGACCGTTTTTCTTAGCATAACCTTTTCTTCTCTTCTTTTTGAAGATGATTACTTTGTCAGCCTGAACGTGGTCAAGAATTTCTACATCTACGGTAATACCGCTTACAGCCGGGGCACCAATAGTAATTGCGCCGTTTACAGTAAGAAGAACTTTGTCAAAAGAAACTTTCGTCCCTTTGTCTCCTTTCAAACGGTTCACAAACAACTTTTGGTTTTGCTCAACTTTGTATTGAAGCCCTGCTATTTCTACAATTGCAAACATTGTTTATAAATTTTATATTATTCGAGGTGCAAAAGTACATATTTACTTTCTAAAACACAAACACTTATCACAAACTTTTCAATAATTATAATTTGGGCAGCTTTATCCGCCTTCCGCTCCCAATCTTTTTTGTCCAAGATTTGTCATTAATAGAACCCGAAGTCCAATCAAAAAAGGATTTCCGCTCAAGTCGGGCTGCGCTTCGCAAAGCTGAATCTTTATCTTTTTAACACAATTTTATCATTCCGTAGGAATCTAAACAGTCGAAAGTTCTACTTTTAAGTTGTGTGTTGCAAAAGAAATTCAATCTAACCTCTAAAATCTAACTTCTAACATCTATTATGTAAAAGAATACTTATAAATTTGACAACCGAAAATTCTTAATGATGTTGGATTTTATCAAGAAAAATATCGCGCTCATCTGGGCCAAAAAACATACTGCCAAAACAAAAGATTTCAAAACCAATGCGGTAAAGAATCAAGAAGCACTATTACTTTCACTAGTTAAAATGGCTGAGAAAACTTTATTCGGAAGAGAACATCAGTTCGAAACGATAAAGAATTTTGAGGATTTCCGAACCAAGGTTCCGATTGCTGATTACGAAGATCTAAAACCTTACATTGAGAAAATCAAAAAAGGACAATCCAAAATCCTTTGGCCAGACTTGCCGGAATATTTTGCAAAAACATCAGGAACAACCTCTGGCGCTAAATACATTCCGATTTCCAAAGAAGCAATGCCTTTTCAGATTGCAGCCGCACAAAGTGCTTTATTTCATTACATCGATAAGAAAAACAACGCCGATTTCGTGGCCGGAAAAATGATATTCCTTCAAGGTTCGCCTGAATTAGAAGAAATCAATGGCATCAAAAACGGACGATTGTCCGGAATCGTAGCGCATCACATTCCGAATTATCTGCAAAAAAACAGATTGCCAAGCTGGAAAACCAACTGCATCGAAGACTGGGAAACCAAAATCGATAAAATCGTGGAGGAAACTGAGAAAGAAAATATGACTTTGATTTCTGGAATTCCACCCTGGCTAATTATGTATTTCGAAAAACTGATTGAACGGAACGGAAAAAAAATCACACAGATTTTCCCCAATCTTCAATTGATAATTACTGGCGGCGTCAACTACGAGCCTTACCGCGACAAGATGAATGAACTGCTGGGGAAGCCGGTCGATATTGTTCAGACATTTCCAGCGTCTGAAGGATTTTTTGCATTTCAGGATGATTACACAAAAGAAGGCCTATTGCTGTTAACCAATCACGGGATTTTCTACGAATTTGTCGCCCTCGAAGAATACGGAAAACCAAATGCAAAAAGATTGACGTTGAAAGATGTTGAACTCAATAAAGATTATGCCTTGATTTTGACGACCAATTCCGGACTTTGGGCTTACTCAATTGGCGATGTTGTCAGGTTTATTGATAAAAATCCTTACCGGATTTTGGTTTCCGGAAGAACAAAACATTTCACATCTGCTTTTGGCGAACACGTCATTGCATTCGAAGTGGAAGAAGCGCTGAAAGCAACGGTTGAGAAATTCCCAGCCCAGATCACAGAATTCCATCTTGCGCCACAAGTGAATCCTGCGGAAGGTTTACCGTACCACGAATGGTTCATAGAATTTGAAAAAGAGCCGGAAAATTTTGAAGGATTCAAATCTGAACTGGATTTACAACTCAGAAAACGGAATACTTATTACGACGATCTTATTTCGGGAAATATTCTGCAGCCTTTGGTGATCACAAAACTGAAGAAAACTGCTTTCCAGGACTATGCAAAATCTGAAGGGAAATTGGGCGGGCAAAATAAAATTCCGCGATTGGCAAATGACAGAAAAATAGCATTATATTTGGAAAAACTGAATATACTGTGAGAATTACCTTATTAATTGTCTTTCTTTTGCTAATAATGCAATCGTGCAAAACTTCTGTTTACAAAGATAAGATCGATCAAAATAACTTTGCAAAACTGGAAGTGGGCAAAGTTTATACTTTTTATGGCTACCATAAGGAGAAGCAAGACTTCAAAGTGTCAGAAATAACACAGGACAGTATATCCGGAATGGCAAAAAATCGAAATGTTGCGCTTGCTAAGGAAAATATCAGAGTTGTCAAAAAAAGTAATCCTGCTGCTACGACAGCTATTGTTGTGGGAAGTGTAGCTGGCGTGGCTCTTGTGACTTACATAATGGTAGAAGCCATCAGAGATTTTGGAGATGCTTTTCAGTATCCTCAGTAGGGGACTGGCTTCTCTTTGTACTAGAAAATTGTTTTTAAGGCAAAGCTTGTAATAGCCCCGATAGTAGCTGCATCCTTTTTTGTTTTTCTTGAAACCTGCAGTCTGGGAAAACGTGATGAACAAAAAAGATATAGCGGATAGCGGGAAATAGCTCCTAACAAAATTAATGGCTTACAGCTTTCAAACCTACAATGGAAGCGATTAAAGTGGAGACAAAAAACAGGCGCCAGAAAGTTGCCGGTTCTTTGAAAATTAGGATCCCGACAATCACGCCGCCGACTGCGCCAATGCCCGTCCAGACGGCATAAGCGGTGCCGATGGGTAACCCGTATGGACCCGAGATGGCCTTGAACATCAAAAACATACTGACGAAAAGACTGGCGAAAAACCCGAGCCACCAGTAAATACTTTCTCTGCCCGATGTTTCCTGTGCTTTCCCGAGACAGGCTGCAAATCCGGTCTCGAACAGTCCTGCGATGATGAGTATAATCCAATTCATGCGGCAAAGATAAAATTTTGAAAATTAATGGCTAATTAGTGGCGATCCACTACTTTTGCATAATGGTTTCACTCACACCGCTTCGAGTTTTAAAAAATATAGAATTTCGTCACCTTCTAACAGGCCGTTTTTTCCTGATTATCGCATTTAGGATGCTGGCCACTTTGCTGGGCTGGTGGGTTTATCAGCTGACAAAAGATCCGTTTTCCATTGGATTGATCGGGCTTTCAGAGGTGGTTCCGGCAGTTTCGTGCGCACTTTACGCAGGACACGTCATCGATATGAACGAGAAGAAGCGGTTGCTTTTGATTTGCAATTATGCGTATGTGGTTCTGATAAGTCTGCTTTTGATTCCGGCTTTTCTTGGGCATCAACTTCATTTTACAGGTCACGAGATTACTTATTTTATCTACGCCGTGATTTTCTTTACGGGAATTTGCCGTTCGTTTTTAGGACCGCTGGTTCCAAGTATGATTCCTAGGATTGTAAAGCAGGAAAATCTACCCTACGCTGTGACGCTGAATCAGGCTACATTTCTGATTGCGTCGGTTTCCGGCCACGCTTTGGGCGGATTTCTGATTGCTTTGATTACCATAAAATGGACTTTGGTTGTGATTGTTAGCTGTATGGTTTTGTCGTCGTTGTTTTTCTGGACCATCAACAAACAATTTTCTGAGAATAAGAATAAAGATGTCAATGTTTTCGAAAGTATGAAGGAAGGCCTGGCTTATATCTATAAAACTAAGGAAATCCTGGGCGCGCAGATGCTGGATATGTTTGCGGTGCTTTTTGGAGGCGCAGTGGCGATGATTCCGGTTTTTGCCAGTGATATTCTGAAGGTTGGCTCCGAAGGTTTCGGACTTTTGAATGCGGCTTCTGATATTGGCTCGATGTTGATTATCATTACACTTTCATTGGTTCCGCTGAAAAAGAACCAAGGGAAGATTCTGCTTTTTGTGGCGACGGGTTTTGGACTTTGTATCATCGGATTCGGATTGTCGAAAATGTATTGGCTGTCGTTTGCATTCCTGGTTCTCAGCGGAATGCTGGACGGGATCAGCGTCGTGATTCGTGGAACTATTGTACAGTTGAAAACGCCGGAAGAAATCCGCGGACGGGTTTTGAGTGTCAACTCGATTTTCATTATGTCCAGCAATGAATTGGGACAGTTTGAAAGCGGACTCACCGCAAAGCTGATGGGCGTTGTACGATCTGTGGTTTTTGGCGGAACCATGACGGTTTTGACAGCCTTATTTATTGGATCTACTTCCAAAAAACTGAGAAAAATGGAGTATTAGATTGATTTAGTTTCGGATCGAGTTATAGATAATTTTGATTTTTAATGAAAAGAATTTTCACATTTATTAAGGCGGTTTTTATCATTGTAATGGTTTGGTTTTTGGCTCATTCCATTTACATTACGGTGGACGGATTGACTGATAAACATACAAATGCCGATGTTGCAATTGTCCTTGGAAATAAAGTGAATGAAGACGGCAGCCTCTCGGAAAGGCTGAAAGCACGGCTGGATAAAAGCATCGAACTGTTCAATCAAAAAAGAGTAAAATCCATTATCGTAAGTGGTGGTTTGGGGAAAGAAGGCTTTTGGGAAGGAAAGAAAATGCAGTACTATTTAATTGAAAATAAAATCCCCGCAGAAAAAATATGGGTTGACAACTACGGCAATGATACTGAGAAAACAGTTGAGAATTCGATAAGAATATTGGACAGTCTGAATTTCAAAAGCGCTATTTCTGTGTCTCAGTATTTTCACCAGACCAGAACCAAGAAGTTATTTAGAAATAAAGGATTTGATGATATCGAAAGTGCAAGTCCGGATTATTTTGAATGGAGGGATTTTTACTCAATTTTTCGGGAATTTGTGGCTTATTATAAAGAGGCTATTTGATAGTCAATATTTTCAATTCGATATAAAACAAAAGTTTAAACAAATCTCCGTTGGTTTAAAACAAGGTTGTTTGTAACCAAAGAAGAATGCCGGAAGTCTCCCGCAAGTTGTTTGAAACAAACCGCAATCTCCGTTGGTTTAAAACAAGGTTGTTTGGAACCAAAGAAGAACGCCGGAAGTCTCCCGCAAGTTGTTTGTAACAAAATGCGATCGCAGGAAGTCTGAAGCAAGATGTTTGTAACCAAATGCAAAAGACTTGAGGTAAAAACAGGATTGATTGTAATAAAAAAAGGAAGCAAAATATGCTTCCTTTAATTTTATATCAGACTTCTGATCTTCGCAATCATATCGTCGCCCAATTTATCCGCTTCTTCCTGAGAAAATGCCTCAGTGTAAATTCTGATAATAGGCTCTGTATTAGATTTTCTCAGGTGAACCCAGTTTTCCGGGAAATCAATTTTCACGCCGTCAACTGTTGAGATCTCTTCGTTTTTATATTCTTCCTGAACTTTGATTAATAAAGCATCCACATCAATATCCGGTGTCAGTTCGATTTTCTTTTTACCCATAAAATAACTTGGATAAGTGGCTCTCAGCTCAGAAACGGTTTTGTTTTCTTTAGCCAAATGAGTCAGGAAAAGCGCAACACCCACCAAAGAATCACGTCCGTAATGAAGCTCAGGATAGATGATTCCACCGTTTCCTTCGCCGCCAATGACGGCATTTTTTTCTTTCATCAATGTCACCACATTCACTTCGCCAACGGCACTTGCAAAATATTCTGAATCCAAGTTTTTTGCAACGTCTCTCAACGCCCGGCTGGAAGAAAGGTTAGAAATTGCGACGCCTTTTTTATCTTTCAAAAGGTAATCTGCAACGGCAACCAACGTGTATTCTTCGCCGAACATTTCGCCTTTTTCGTCTACCAAAGCCAATCTGTCAACATCCGGATCCACTACGATTCCCATATCCGCTTTTTCTTTGATAACCAGTTCGCAGATATCGCCAAGATGTTCTTTCAAAGGTTCCGGATTGTGAGGGAATTGCCCGTTTGGTTCGCAATACAATTTGACCACTTCAACGCCCAGTTTCTCCAAAAGTGGTGGAATAGAAATCCCTCCGGTAGAATTTACCGCATCCAAAACCACTTTGAATTTCTTAGCTTTTATCGCCTCAACGTCAACAGTTGGTAAATCTAAAATTTGTTTGATGTGAATATCAAAAGCGTCGTCTCTAGTTTCGTATTTTCCCAAATCATCCACTTCTGCATAATTGAAATCTTCATTTTCTGCCAAAGTCAACACCTCTGCACCGTTTTCTCCGCTGATGAATTCGCCTTTGTCATTCAATAATTTCAAAGCGTTCCACTGTTTTGGATTATGAGACGCAGTCAGAATTATTCCGCCGTCAGCTTTCAGTTCAGGAACCATAATTTCTACAGTTGGCGTGGTAGAAAGTCCCAAATCAACCACATGAATTCCCAATCCCTGCAAAGTTGAAGCAACGAGAGAGGAAACCATTTGACCGGAAATCCTCGCATCCCGGCCAATCACTAGGGTAAGGTCCTTTTTATTTTTATTGTTCTGAAGCCAAGTTCCGAATGCGGAAGCAAATTTCACCACGTCAAGAGGCGTCAGATTATCGTTTACTTTTCCGCCGATAGTTCCTCGGATTCCGGAGATTGATTTTATTAATGACATGTTTGAATTTTAAGGTTTTTTATTTAGACTGCAAATGTATTAAAAAGAAGTTGTTTTCATTTTAATTCCATATTAAAGCGCAGGAATTTTCTCCTCAATCTGATCATACATCTTTTTCACTTTGGCAGGTGGACTGAGTCTGTAACCCAAAAAAAACAGAACATAAAAATTATTATTGATGATATTTGAACCATCGTCTTTGTAATGATTACCAGAGTAGTTGAACTTGGATCCAAAAAATAACTTCTCGGTATTGTAGCCCAGATGGATGCCGCCGCCAAAATTCTGAGTGAAATAATTTTGCTTTTCAAGCGCATTCATAGTGACGTCATCTTTAGATCTGCTCCACTTTTTGCCTAATCCTGCGTAGACAAAAGGCGCAATATTGAAATGTTTCGTCACTACATAATTGTAATAATAGCCACCGTCAAAGCTGATGTTCAGTTGGTTTTCTTTAGACTTTACAGAATTCTGGTGGTCCGAAAAAATCAGGTAGCTGTAATTGAGAGCGGGCACAAAACTGCCGCTGCTTTCCGTCTGCCATTCCTTTTGATAGTAAATGCCCTTGAGGGAAAAGTTTTTGTTGAAGATATAAGAGGTAGAACCACCAAAACTCTGGATTCTGAGATCGGGGAAAGTCAGGTAAGGATCTTTGCCTTTTTGCCAGCCACTTATAAAATCACGGGTGTTGGTGATGTAAAAACCTTTGCTGTTGGTGTAGGAAAGTGTCTGAATTATATTCTTCGGAAAAAACCGGAAATTATAACTGGTAAAGCTGCTTTTCCCTTTAAGCTCATTGTTGTTTCCCGGAAAAAATTTTGGAGCAAACGATACCGAAGCACTTATAATTTTATAATCCACCCCAAAAGTAGTGTTGACCTGATTGTTGATTTCGAGCCTTGGTTTGACATTTAGCTCCTTCGAAGAGATGACATAATTATCAATATTCGTATCCAGATTGAAACGGAGAATGATTTTGTCATCATAAGAGATGGTTTGATTATTAGCGCTGTCATTCTGTGCAGATGTTAATATGCAACAATTGATCAGGATAATAATAAGAATTCGCAACTTTAGTCTTTTATAATGCTAAAATAGCAAAACATTTCCTATTATGAGCAGCCACAATCCGGACCACAGTTTGTGCCGTCTTTTTTTTTGGAAAACGTTTTAGAAAATTTTTTAACCGTAAAATAAAGTGCTCCCACAACCAGTATCGCGATGATGATATATTGTATAATAATTGAGTTTTCCATTTTATTTAAATTTTTCCCGTTTGGTTTTCGGATCAATTATTTAAGGATCTGATAAGCTACAAGTGCCGAAAAATATGCCAAAAGTGTCATAGCGAAAGTCTGCAGCAAGGTCCATTTCAAACTCTGCGTTTCTCTGTAAACTACGGCGATTGTTGAGATGCACTGCATTGCAAAAGCATAGAAAAACAAGATCGAAACGCCGGTTGCAAAGCTGAAAACTTTTTCACCATTGGGATGCGTATCCAGCCTCATTTTCTCGATCAATCTTCCTTCCGGAGCTTCATCGTCCAAACTATAAAGTGTTGATAATGTTCCTACGAAGACTTCTCTTGCTGCAAAACTCGTCAAAATCGAGATTCCCATTTTCCAGTCGTAGCCCAAAGGGGCAATTGCTGGTTCTATGCCTCGTCCGATTTTTCCGAGATAAGACTGTTCCAGCTTTACGTCAGAAGCTACACTTTGATTCTGCTTTTCAGATGGTCCGAAATAACTGAGTGTCCATAGTATAATACTGACTGTAAAAATCACCTTTCCTGCACCGGAAATAAACTCCCAGACCTTGCCTAGAACCAGTTTGAAATCATAACCGAACAATGGCATTTTGTACGTCGGAAGATCCATTACCAAGAAACTTTTGACTTTGGTTTTGATGATATTTTTTAGAATTAATGAAGCAAATAATGACATCCCGAAACCAATCAGATACATTGCCATCAAAGCAATCGCTCTATATTTGATGCCGTAAAAATTCTCATCAGGAATGATCAATCCGATGATAATACTGTAAACCGGAAGCCTTGCGGAACAGGTCATAAAAGGCGTCACGAGAATCGTAATCAGTCTTTCCTTGATATTTTCGATATTCCGTGTAGACATAATTGCGGGAATAGCACAAGCTGTTCCGGAGACCAGCGGGACAATGCTTTTGCCATTAAGCCCGAATGGTCGTAAGAATCTGTCCATCAGAAAGATAACCCGCGCCATATAACCGGAATCCTCCAGCAGATAAAGGAAATATAATAAAATCCCGATCTGTGGCGCAAAAATCACAATACCACCAATTCCCGGAACGATTCCGTTTGATATAAGTGAGTTGATAGGTCCTTGCGGAAGCTGCTCTGCTGAAAAGGTTGATAGCCAGCTAAAAGCGCCTTCTATCCAGTTCATCGGATATTCTGCCAGGAAAAATACACTTTGAAATATGAGTAATAAAATCAAAAGGAAAACAAGATAGCCCCAAACAGGATGAACCAAAATTCTGTCCAGTTTTTCTGTCAAAAGCTGTTTTCTTTGTGGGATCTTTTCTGTAGTTTCCGAGATGATTTTGTCGATATTCTGATATCTGCGGACGGTTTCCTGTATCTGCAGCCGTTTCGGAACGTTACATTTCGCATCTTCCTGCGAGATGATTTCATTGATTCTTTCAATCTTTCCGAGGTACGTGTCTGCCGCCAGAAGCGTCCAGATCTTATAAAGATTGTGGTCTTTTGTTTTTTCTGCTATTTTATAAACCAGTCCTTTCTGTTCTATCGGAATCTCAAAAGTGCTTTGTGAAGTTTTTTTAAATTGTGTTTCAAAAATAGCTTCACGGACTTCATCTATTCCTAAATGTTCTTTGGCGTTGGTTCTCAGAATATCGACGTTCAGCTTAGCGGAAAGCGCTTCAGAATTGATCTTAATGCCGCGCTTCTCGGCCTCGTCAATCTGGTTTACCACCATCAGAATCGGTATGCCAAGATCCTGAATCTGCTGAAAGAGCAGCAGGCTGCGCTTCATATTGATTGCGTCTGCAATGTATAGTACGCCGGCGTAATTTTCCTGTTCCTGAATCAGGTATCTGGTAAAGATGGCTTCGTCCTCAGAAGTCGGGTAGATGCTGTACGATCCCGGGAGATCCGTAATTTCTACCTCTTCATTTTTATACGTATAAGTTCCGGAAAGGCTGGCGACGGTGACACCTGCGTAATTTCCGGTTTTTTGTTTTCTGTTGCACAGACTATTGAAAAGCGTTGATTTCCCGACATTTGGATTACCAACCAATAAGATCTGTTTCTTCTTTTTCTGATCCTGCATTATCCCAAAACTTCAACTTTGATGAATTTTGCTTCCTGCTCTCTCAGTGCTACCCTGGTTTTTTCTGATCCGTATTCTATGTACAGAGGACCGCGGAATGGCGCCTGGTAGAGTATTTTGAAGGAGGTTTCCGGCAGCAGTCCCATTTCCAGTATCTTCGTAGGCATCTGCAGCAGGTCATTGTCATAACCCGTGATTTTGCCCAGTATATTCTTAGGAAAGCAGCACAATTTGTCAGGATGTTTATTTTGCAAAATTCATCTATTTAGAAGTGCAAATATAACTTGTTTTAAATTAATCTAAATAAGGATTTTAATCATAAAAAAAACCGCCTTTTTAATTGAGGCGGTTTTGATTTTATTTTTTCTTTTTGTCTTTTACAACTGGCAATTCTATCGGATTGTCATTAGCATTGTAAAAATCTTTCAGCATCTTTTCCTGAGTTTTTACCATTTCACCGATGCTTACATCACTGCCGGGCAGCTTCTGAGACATCATTTCTGGTTTTAGCATTGGTCTGATAGTAGCAAATGGATCTTTTTTAAAGTCCGCGATTGTACTCTCAAACTTATCTCTGGAGACTTCCACGCGCTTTGCACTTCCTCCGGGAGATATCTTTTCGATGTAAGACAGTTCTTCAAAATTATCAACTTTTTTATTTCCCTTCAGTTCCCAGGAATAATTGCCGCCGTCATCTTCAATTTTTACGATCAGCCCGGGTAATCCATAGAATTTATACGGTCCGTCCTGGAACGGCAGATCTGTTGTGAACCATGCGTTCCACTTTCTGCCGCCAAAATCTGTTGTGGCTTTCTGCGTATTGTAAGTTCCGATTTTTACTTTTTCAGAAGTAATATTCCAGTTGAATTTTGTAGGATCTACGTAGCCCAGCTTCATTGGTGTCATTCCGTTCTGAAGGCCTTCCTCGAAAACAACTTTCATATCCGGATACACTTTTTCAACTTTATAAGCAAACTTTGGCATTCTCATAGACTTGGACATATCCTTGAAAACACCTGCCTTCTGCATGGCTTCCACTTCTACCTTGATAATAGAATCCTGTGCAACCCAAGTAAAATCTCTGTAAAGCGATTTTTCTTTTGTGATATCAAGCGTTGTCATCACTTTTTCAACTTTTGCCGAGTCTTTTTTCGGTTTGAAAGTCAATTCATAAAAAAAACGGTTGGACGCTGTTTGGGCAAATGCAATGGAGCCTAGCATCAAAACGGGAAGAATGAATAATTTTTTGAGAGAGTTCATATTTAATATTTTTTGTTTCTGAATAATTAGTGCAGGATTAAAGAAAATGTTACAGAATTATTGATACATTTTTTTAATTGATTCATTCATTGTTTTGTAAATCTGCAGCTGTCCTTCATTTTTTAATAATTCTTCGTGCAGTTTCAGAACTCTTTCGTCGCCTCGTACAGCCGGGCCGGTCTGCGCCGATTTAGGATCGATATGAGAGATCTTCTCCACGGTTTCGTTAATTAATGGAAGGAAATAGTTGAAATCTAACGCCTGAGAATCAGAAATTTCCTTCGCCCGTGCAAAAAGATGATTTACGAAGTTGCAGGCGAAGACCGCTGTAAGATGGATGTATTTTCGCTTTTCATAAGTCGAAATTTCTACTCTGTCCGAAATAACAGAAGCGATTTCAAAGAGCAATTTTTCATCAATCTGATCATCGGCTTCAATAAAAAAGGGGATTTTGGAATAATCCAGTTTTTTTGTCTTCGAGAAAGTCTGCAGCGGGTAGAAACTTGCCTTCCGGTAATGGCCTTTCAGGATTTCCTTCGGTAAAGAACCCGAAGTGTGGGCTACAAGTGCATTGTCATTTTTAATGAATTCAGAAACATTTTCTACGGCAGAATCAGAAACAGCGATGATGTAGAGATCAGCTTCCGCCAGATTTTCGGTGGAATACGGGATCGCCAGTTCTTTCGAGATTTTGGATAGTTCAATCTCATTTCGTCCGAAAATCTGATGAATTTCTATCCTGTTCTGAATAAAAGCTTTAGCCAAATGGTACGCTACATTTCCGGAGCCGATAATTACTGTTTGCATATAACAAAGATAAGGATTTGATGATTCTCATTAAGCTAAAAATAGGGAAAGGCGCGATTTTAGATTGAGGATTAATCGGGAAATTGAAAAAATAATTTAACTTTGGTCCTATAATTTAATCAAAACTACGAAACCTCTGAATGAAGCTTAAGGATGAAGAAATTGTAAATCTCTTCGCTACACCACAAACGGTAGAGAAAGGCTTGCGTGCAATGATGGATGCTTATCAGAGTCGTCTTTATTGGCATATCCGGCGTTTGATTGTAGATCACGACGGTGCTCAGGATGTTTTGCAGGATACATTTATAAAAGCATATCAGAATATGCACCAGTTCAAAAACGACAGCAAGCTCTACACCTGGCTATACAGGATTGCCACCAATGAGGCTCTGCAGGCGTTGAATAAAATGAACAGGATGAAGAAAACCGATGAAGATGCCGAATACCATATGCAAAATCTGGTAGCGGATAATGCGGGTCAGGACGCAGAGGAGATTCAGGTATTTTTGCAGAAAGCGATCCAGACCTTGCCCGAAAAGCAAAAACTGGTGTTCAACCTAAGATATTATGATGATCTGCCTTATGACGAGATTTCAAAGATTTTGGATATGTCTGTCGGGACTTTGAAAACCAATTATCATTACGCAAAAGAGAAAGTAGAACAATATATTAAGGACAACTATTCGCAGGAGTTTTAATCTGCAGGCGATCCTTAAACCAATAAAAAAATAAAAGAAGATGAAAACCGATATAGAAAAACTCAGCAGAAAGATGCCGTATACGGAACCTACGGATGATTTTTTCAGTAAAATGCAGGCCAATGTTATTTCGCAGACTGTTGCCAAACAACCTTTGGCGGTGAAAAAAGAGGCTAAAGTTTTTTCTCTCAATTTCAGTTGGATGGCTGCGGCTGCAGTAGTTCTCATTGGAGGCCTTACTGCCTTCTTTAGCCTCAATAATGATCCTGAAGTTTCTATGGCTCAGCAGGCTCCAATAGTTGACAGCGTTTACGAAGTAGAAAAGCCTATCCAGAATACTTCCACAGATATGATGGCGAAAAATGATAATGTGATTCCACAAACTCAAACATTAAAAACAGAGCAGAAGAACGCTACTGCCAATGCAGCAACTTCTATTGATAACAGTTCAAAGGTTAATGCGATGGCAGACAGACAGGATTATACTGCCAAGAATACTCCCAAATCTGACTTGGATGTAGAAAAAGTACTGGCCGCCTTCACGCCGGACCAATTGAAAGATATTGACAGAAACAGTGAGCAGGATGTCTATCTAGACCTTTACAATTAATTTAAAATCAGAACGATGAATAGATTCTTATTAATTATTTTGATTGCCGGATTCTCCAGTGCACATACTGCAAAAGGGCAGCAGAGAAATTCAGGAAATACAGCTGGCAGGAACAGCACATCCATCCCCAGCTTGCGTGGATCTGCGAATTCACTGGCGCCATCCGGCTCTATGCAAAGACAGCAGGCCATTCCAAGGACGTCAGAATGGAGAACGATGAATATGAAAGAAAAGAAGGAGGCCGTCAGCAATATGTCTGTACGCGACAGAACGGTTTTTCTTCAGAATATCAAAGAAAACATTGTAATTGATGATCTCGACATTCCGAAAGGAAAACAGGACGAGTTTAAATCCCTGTACGCAGAATATCAGAACAATCAGAAGCAGATAAAAGAGAAGTTCCACATCGACAAGAATCTGGACAACCTTTCTGATAATGAAGCAACGGAACGCCTAAATCAAAGTTTCGAAGTCGGCCAGCAGCTCCTCAACAACAGAAGGACTTATGCAGATAAATTTTTGAAAATTCTGACGCCGCAACAAGTTCTGACACTCTTCCAGACAGAAGGTAAAATGCGGGACAAAATGCTTGATAAAAAAAACGATAAATAGTTCTCAAACCTCCAATTACCGGAGGTTTTTTTTATTTTATCTGCCACATTTGCAATTGTCTGTAAATTATTTTCCTATTCTGTTAAAAATATGTATTTTCGCACACTGATTATAAATACATACTATAAATGGCAATTTTAGGCGAAATTAGAAAAAGATCTTGGCTCCTTTTAGGCGTAATAGCTTTAGGATTGTTAGCATTTCTTTTCAACGCAGACACTTTCGATAAGATATTTGAGAAAAATCCAAATGTTTTCGGGACAGTAAATGGCGAAGATATTACCAGAGACGAGTTCAACGACCAGCTGTTTATTATGCAGCAGCAGGCTCAGCAGCAAGGTCAGCCTACAAAAGGCTTGGAGGAGCAAGCTTGGCAGATCCTGGTACAATCCAAACTGATCAAGCAACAGTTTGAAAAAACCGGATTGACACTTTCTGACGAGACTTTCTGGAGCCAATTGCAGTACGATCCTATTTTTGCTCAGAATCAGCAGTATTTTGACGAAAAAGGTAACTTCAAGCTTAAAGAAATCAGATCTGAGATCGAGAAATCCCAGGCTACAAATCCTGAAAACTATGCTTTCTGGCTGAAAAACAGAAAGGCTATGGAATACAGAATGATGGCCAGAATGTTGTTTGGAAACGTCACAGCGGGAATCACAACCAGTAAAAAAGAAGCTGAATTGATGGTGAAATTCCGTGATCAGGTTGCTAACATCGATTATGTTGATATTGATTATCTTGAGTTTTCAAAGAAAAATAATGTTAAAGTAACCACTCAGGATCTTGCAGATTATATCAAACTGCACCCAACAAGATTCAAGGCTACGGCCAGCAGAAATATCGCGTATGCCTATTTCCCGGCAGCACCAAGTGCTCAGGATGATGCAGCAACGCTTAACGAGATCAACAAAATTTTCCTTAAAGGTACAGATGCTTCCAACGGCGCAGAGAATTTTCAGAATACAACGAATGATTCTATGTTTGTAGAACTTAATTCTGATATTCCTTTTATTCCACAATACGTAAGTCCGGAACAATTGCCGCAAGGACTTAAGGATAAAATTGCAACAGCAACTATCGGTCAGACTTTTGGCCCTTACAAAGAGCAATCGCTTTATGTAGTTTCAAAATTATTGGACAAACAAATGAAGCCTTCAGATTCTGTAAGTTCTAGTCATATTTTAATTGCCTACAAAGGTGCAGAAAGGTCAACGGCTACAAGATCTAAAGAAGAAGCAAAAGCAATTGCAGATAAAATATTGGCAGAAGTTAAGGCAAACCCTGCAAAATTTGAGGAGGACTTAAAACAATCAGACGAACCAAATGCTGTAGAAAGAAAAGGAAGTGTTGGTTGGACTACACCTCAATCTCCTTTTGCTCCTGGTTATTTAAGCTTTTTGGCATCTCACAGAAAAGGGGATATCGGACTGGCAGAAACTTCATTCGGATATCATATTATCAAAGTGGATGAGAGACCAGAAAGTTTGAGATATAAAATTGCGCACTTAGCCAAAAATATCAAAGCTTCTGACAAAACTGAAAATCAAGTGTTGACGCAAGCGACAAGATTTATTCAGCAGACTCAGGGGAAAAGCTTTAATCAGTTTAAAAATCTGGCAGAGAAAAACAAATACAGATTTGACAATCCAAAAACTGTAGGCAGATTCCAGGGTACACTTCCTGGTATCGGTACAGACAAAGATGCAGAAGTGATCGCTTGGGCATTTGATAAAAAGAGAGAAATAGGTGATACAGATATCTTCACAGTAGAAGGAACCGGCGACAGAATCGTAGCGTACGTTGTAGGAAAGCAGGATGAAGGTCTTGCAGATCCGGAAACTGTAAGAGACCAGATTGAGCCGATTGTAAAAAATAAAGTTCTTGCTAAGAAAATCCTAGAAAAGATCAATGCAGGAAAATATTCATCTTTGGATCAGGCTGCGAAAGCGTTTGGTACAACAAAAGCCAGCGCAACGGTTAATGTGTTCAATCCATCTGTGAATGGTGCGATGGAGCCTAGAGTTGCAGGTGCTGCCTTTGGCGTTGCGGTAAACAAACTGTCTCAGCCGGTAGAAGGGATGACAGGCGTATACCTGATAGTTAAAAAATCGGTTACTACGAACAAATTGGCTGGTGACATCAAACAGATCACAGAGTCTATTACACAGCAGAATTCGCAGCAGTTTACAGGGTCATTCCTGAAGAGTCTGCAGGATAATGCAAAGATCAATGATTACAGAATCGAAGTTTGGGATAAAAATCCTAAGCAATAGTTTCAAAATATTTTACAATAAACAAAAGCGGCATAATTGTCGCTTTTGTTGTTTTTTATTTATATCTATTATAAATCCAATATTCATATATTTGCTAATTAGTTAAAACCAAAAAAGTGAAGTTAAGTAAAGAATTAAAAACAGGGCTGATTGCCATTTTTGCCATTATAGGTTTCATCGTACTCTACCAATTTATGAAAGGCAAAAGCCTTTTCACAACAGATAATGTCTTCTATGCAAAATATGACAACGTAGAAGGTCTTGCCGTATCCAATCCTGTATCAATCAATGGATTAAAAGTAGGCCAGGTAGACGAAATCAAACCAATCACATCCAAAGACGGAAAGCTGCATTTCATCGTTAAAATGACTATTGATGATACCTTTGAATTTTCCAGAAGATCAACCGTTGAGGTTTTTGAACCTGGATTGATGTCCGGAAAGGAGATGAGAGTCAACCTTTTTTACGGGGGCGAAACAGCCAAAGATGGTGACACCTTATCCGGAAATTACCAGCTGTCTATGCTAAACTCTTTGTCTTCACAGGTAAAGCCGGTTAAAGATCAATTATCCAATGTATTATTAAAGCTGGACTCTACATTAGCAAGTACAAATAAGATTGTAGATGAGGAAAACAGAAGAGAAATCAAATTGTTGCTTTCTAACCTCAACAGAACAATAGAGTCTTTCAAAGGCGCGTCTGACAGAACAAACTCGATCCTTTCCAATAACGAAAAAGGCCTTCACGAAGTTGTTGCAAACGCTAATACGGCGATGATGACTGCTAATAAAACATTAGACAAATACGGTTCTGTAGCAGAACGTGTAGATATCGATAAGCTGAATGGCACCATCGACCAGTTCAACCAGACTGCAGGAAAACTCAATAACGTTATTTCCGGCATACAAAACGGCGAAGGTTCTCTTGGTAAATTGGCAAAAGATGAAGAGCTTTACAATAATCTAACAAAGACCTCAAACAACCTCAACGAGCTTGTGGAAGATTTCAAAGCTAATCCTAAAAGATACGTGAACTTCTCGGTTTTTGGTAAAAACGCAGAAAAAAAGTAATAGATGCAATATATCGATAATGCTATTTTCCTGATTCTTTTGGTCGTAGGTTTCGGACTGTTTTTCAAAAGTCTGAAAGAGATCTACCGCAATATCAGGTTAGGAAAAGAAATCAACAGAACGGACAGAAAAGCAGAACGCTGGGCAATTATGACCCGCGTTGCGCTCGGACAGAGTAAAATGGTAAAACGCCCGATTGCCGGGATTTTACACATATTCGTATATGTAGGTTTTATTATTATCAATATAGAATTGCTGGAGATCATCATCGACGGAACTTTCGGGACGCACCGTGTTTTGTTTGGATTTTTGGGGACATCTTTTTACTCGTTTTTCACCTCATTTTTAGAAATATTAGCGTTGTTGGTGGTCATCGCTGTTGTGGTTTTCTTTATCAGAAGAAATTTCTATGGAGTAAAAAGACTCAATATGAAAGAGCTTTTCGGCTGGCCAAAGAATGATGCCAACTGGATTCTGATCATCGAGTTTGCTTTGATGGTTGCTTTCTTTACGATGAACGGCGCCGATTATTATGCGGATGCCAACCGGTTTGGACACAATTTTCCGATCTCAAAACATCTGTTTCCATTCTTTCAGAATTTAAATTTAGAAACACTTCATATCATAGAAAAAGCTGCGTGGTGGTTTCACTTCGTGGGAATTTTGTTCTTTATGAATTATCTTTATTATTCCAAACATCTGCACATCATTCTGGCATTTCCAAACACCTGGTTTGCTAATCTTGAGAAAAAAGGGAAATTCAATAATTTAGATTCTGTCACAAAAGAAATCAAATTGATGATGGATCCCAATGCAGATCCTTACGCAGTTCCTGCTGAAGGTGATGCAGAAATGCCTTCAAAATTTGGTGCAGAAGATATTTTCGATCTCAATCAGCATCAGCTTATGAGTGCTTACTCTTGTACAGAGTGCGGAAGATGTACCGCTTCCTGCCCCGCAAGTATTACCGGTAAGAAGTTGTCACCAAGATTGATTATGATGAAAACCAGAGACCGCCTGGAAGAAGTCGGGAAAAACATCAATAGCAATGGTGGGAAATTCGTAGATGACGGGAAAAAACTTCTGAATGATTATATTACGAAAGAAGAACTCTGGGCTTGTACCACTTGTAATGCGTGCGTAGAGGCGTGTCCTGTGCTCATAGATCCTTTGTCGATCATATTCGAAATGAGAAGATTTCTGGTGATGGAACAGTCTGCAGCATCACAGGAACTAAACCTGATGATGACAAACGTAGAAAACAATGCAGCGCCTTGGCAATACAATCAGGCAGATCGTTTGAATTGGGCGAAAGATTAGTCATCCAAACTCAGAATATCATTTATCAATCAGCAATTATCTTTTATAAATAATGGATTTCACTATAAAAACAATGGCAGATTACGCTGCTGAAGGCAAATCTCCCGAAGTTCTCTTCTGGGTAGGCTGCGCCGGAAGCTTCGATGACAGAGCCAAAAAAATAACCAAAGCATTCTGCAAAATTCTGAACAAAATCGGCGTTGAGTTTGCTGTTCTAGGTCAGGAGGAATCCTGCACAGGCGATCCTGCAAAGAGAGCCGGAAACGAATTTGTTTTCCAGATGATGGCTTTGACCAACATAGAAGTTCTGAATGCTTACGAAGTGAAGAAAATTGTTACGGCTTGCCCGCACTGCTTCAATACTTTGAAAAATGAATATCCAAGTTTAGGCGGCAACTATGAAGTTCTGCACCACACGCAGTTCCTGAAAGACCTGATGAATGACGGCAGACTGAAAATAGAAGGCGGCAGTTTTAAAGGTAAAAAAATCACCTTCCACGACCCCTGTTATCTGGGAAGAGGCAATGGCGAATATGAAGCACCTAGAATGCTGCTTGAAAAGCTGGATGCCGAGCTGGTAGAAATGAAACGCTGCAAGACCAATGGTCTTTGCTGTGGAGCCGGCGGCGCTCAAATGTTTAAAGAGCCAGAAAAGGGTAACAAAGACGTGAATATCGAAAGGACGGAAGAAGCGCTTTCCTTTGAACCAAAAATAATTGCAACAGGCTGTCCTTTCTGCAATACGATGATGACAGATGGTGTGAAGCATTTCAATAAAAACACCGAGGTAGAAGTTAAAGATATTGTGGAGCTTTTGGCAGAAGCGGAAGATCTTTAATCTTCATCACTTTTTAAAATATAACCCGGGCAATTCCGGGTTTTCGTTTTTTAGACAATTGAATAAAAATCCGTAATTTTATATCTTTAAATTATCAAAAATGAAAATCGAAGAATCTACCATTGTTGAAACCAACGATTACCGCGTCATCATATATCCCGCTTCCAGACCTTTTACTGCTAAAGAAAGCAAGACTATTGCCGAGAAACTCTATGATTTCCTAGGTGACTGGGCAGCGCACGGCAAGGAATTATCTTCCTCTTTCAAAATTGAAAAAAACCAGTTCATCATCATCTGTGTAGATGAAGAAAAAGAGGCGGCTTCCGGTTGCAGTATTGATGCTTTGGGAAAAGTGATGCGGGAATTGGATTCGGAGTTTAACCTGGGATTGTTTGACAGAATGAAAGCCTGTTATATAGAAAACGGTGAGGTGAAAACCCTGAAACTGTCTGATTTTAAAGCTAAAGTCAGAGCTGGAGAGCTGTCAAAAGATATTCAAGTTTTCGATTTTTCCAAAAATACTTATCTGGATTTCCTGAGCCATTTCGTTCAACCCTTCAGTAGGAGCTGGGCCAGTTCAATTTCGTAGGAAAGGCTAATATTTCTTTTTAATATTCAGAAAAAATCTTTCGTACGTCACGTATGAGAGCCAGGAGAAAAAGATGGTAAGGAACAGGACAGCGGAATATAATGACAAATTGTAATAGTTAATATTCTGATTTTTTGGGATTAATTTCATCACTAAAAGAATAATTATCCAATGATAAAGATATATTCCATAGGAAATCCTGCCTAGAAACTTTGATATTGGATGGTCTATTTGAATATTAGGATTTTTGATGATCTGATAAACAGAATAGGCGAATAAAAGCGAATACAGCTCGTCGTTCAGATGTGCTACTCTGAATTTAAAAAACCACAGTATAAATGGTAAGGCAGCGATGATCAACTTTAAAACGTTGTACCTTGATTTTTCTATTTTATCCTTATTTTTAAAATAAAGAAATCCTGCCAAAGCACCCAGCATAAGACTGCCGAATTTTGTTCCATAAAAAAATCTGCTGATCACGGTATAAAAATCTTCACTCTGTAAGAAAATTTGATTGAGGAATTTTGCGAAAAAAGGCAACATTGTGAATCCTATTATCAGGAAAATAAATGACAAAACCGTTTTCTTTTTGATGACAATGAGAAATAGAAACGGCCAGAAAATGTAAAACTGTTCTTCTGCACCGATAGACCAGATCTGCGGACTCACGTCCCATACTTCATTGACAGCATATGCCACGTTTGGCAGAATAAAAACGGGTAAGCTGATCCGAAGCAGGGAATAGTCGGGCTGGAAAATAAAATAAGACAGAAACAGAACAAGATAATAAACAGGCCAGATCCTTAATATTCTGCGCATATAAAAATTTCTGATGTTTATAAAACCATTTTTAGCTTTTTCAATCAGAAGCAAATAGGTGATGAGGAATCCGCTTATTATAAAAAATAGGATCACAGAAAGATGACCGTCAGGATATATGACAGAAGGATGGTCTACCAGATTGTAGATTTTATTAGACTGCTTTATCAGCTCAACGTGATCAAAAACCACAATCAATGCTGCCAAAGCTCTTAGTGTATCCAATCCTTTTAAATATTTCATCATTTTTGTTATCCAGCGAAATATATAATTAATTTCTTATTTTGCAACACTGAAAACAAAAACAATCAGTGAGACAATTGTTTTTATTAGTTTTATCTTTGTACACCACACATAAGCTGCATTTTGAAAGTACTTTTTATTTCCTCATGGTTTCCTAACAAGCTAGAACCTACCAACGGCAATTTTGTGCAGCGCCACGCAGAAGCGGTCGCTCTTGAGCACGAGGTAGAAATTCTTCATTGTATTGGTAATTTTGATCAGACTGAAAAGTATATTTACGATGACAAAGTGATCAACGGCATTAGAACGCTGATCATTTATTATAAAAATTCCAACAATCCGCTTCAGAATTTTTACAGAAGAATGAAGTCGTACAGGCTAGGATTTCTTAAGATGCAAATGCCGGATCTGGTACACGCCAACGTGCTGCACAACAATATGCTTTTCGCTGTTTATCTGAAAAAGAAATACAAAATACCATTTTTGGTTACGGAGCACTGGACAGCGTTGCAGCATCAAAATCTTCCCAATACATCTGGAAATATTAAAAGAATTGCAAAGTACATCGCGAAAAATGCGGGCTATATCCTTCCGGTAAGCGAAAATCTTTTGGATAGCCTACGGTCAATAGGAATTGAAACGCCGATGAAAGTGGTTTCAAATGTGGTGAATACCAAAATATTTGACATCAAAAAAAGAAATGAGGATGGGACCACAAGGTTCCTGCACGTCTCTAGCCTCATCCCGAGAAAAAGACCTGATAAAATCATAGAAACAGTTTTTAAACTCAAACAGAAAGGATACAATGTTGCGTTAGAAATCGGTGGAGATGGAGATACTGAGACCTTAAAAAGACTTGTAAAAAAATACAATGCTGAGCCGTTTATAAATGTTTTTGATGAAATAAGTTATGCTGAAGTAGCGGAAAAAATGCAGAAATCGGACTGTTTTATCCTTTTCAGCGACAATGAAACGCAAGGCTGCGTAATTCTGGAATCGTATGCCTGCGGAAAACCCGTCATTGCAACGGCAGTGGGCGGCGTACCGGAATTTGTCAAACCAGGCCTTGGAATCCTTATCGAAAAAGCGAACGAAAATGAACTTTACGAGGCTATGGAAAATTTCGCAACTCAAAAACTGCAGCTTAAAGATGCGGGGAGTTTGCGACAGTTCGTCACAGATCATTTTTCTAAAGAGAGTATCTGCAGACAATTCACAGACGTTTACAACGATATCCTGACCACTGCGTCCCACTCGTAAATGAATAGTCTAAGAGATTTCATCCATAATTTTTTCAGGAATAAGGGGCATCATGTTTTCTTGTCTTTTTTAATAGCAAAAATTTGTGGCTTTGTCAGTTCAATCGTTATAATCAGGCTTTTGCCGGAAAATGATTATGGAATTTTAAGCGTAGTGATGGCTGTTTTTGCTATATTTCTTCCCTTTTCGGGCCTGGGAAGCAATCAGATCCTGCTTAGATACGGTTCTATTTCTGAGGATGAAGGCAAGCAGAAACTCTCATCTTACCTCTTCTTTAAAGGTTTTTTTTACGAATTTATACTCATTGCAATCTTTCTGGGATTCTCTTTCTTATATGATCATAAGTATGATAATGTGTATGTTATCTTTTTATTTTGTGGAATCAGGCTACTGGGGTTTTATCTGTCCAATCATATCCAGACCTACTACAGAATAACCGGTAAAAACAATGTCTTTGCACAGGTCAACAATACCATCAATATAGTTGGGCTCGTCATTCTCGTAGCTTTCACATACTTCTGGAATTTTTATGGCTATCTTCTCGCCATTGCTATTGTGCCGTACATTTCATTATTCTGGCTTCGGAAAGAGATTTTTTCTACAAAATCTGAAAATCCCGTCAATACGAAAGAGATGTGGCGGTTTGGAATATTTACTGCGAGCACCTCGGTTTTATCAGAAACGTTATTTGCTCTTGATATTCTACTGCTGGGATTTTTGATGAATGAAAATGCTGTTGCAAACTACAAAGTTGCAATACTGCTGCCTTCCAATATTCCATTTTTAGCCATCAGTTTTATGCAGAGCGACTATCCGCTGCTATCCAAAAATTACCTCAACAAAGATTTTCTCACTTCATACGTCAGGAATTATTATAAAATATTCATTCCTGTATGTGGTGTTATCATTCTTTTCTTTTTATGCGCCAAAGATTGGCTTATCAGACTATTCTTCGGAGCCAATTATGTGGAAAACTCCAATCTCATGATGATACTCCTTTTAGGATTCACTTTTGGAATGCTTTCCAGAAACCTCTTTGGAAATCTGCTGCCGGCGGTTGGCAAGATAGAAGTCAATACGTGGGTTTCGGTCATTTCGCTGGGGCTACTTAGCGTAATATCTTATTTTTTTGTCTCTGTTTGGGGTGTTTTAGGAATGGGCGTCACATTATCTTTGGTCATAGTCTTTGAAGGTTTAGCATATATGTTCTTTTTTAGGAACTATCTTCGCAAGCTTCCATCATCAGTTTAGAATAATTAGATTTATCTTTGCAAAGATGAAACTCAAGCTATCCATAATTTTTTCTGCCGTGCTGCTGCTTCTTTCCTGCCAGAGAGACGAGGAGGAGACGCAGGCCATAGATCAGGTTTTGAAACTTTATATGCAGAATGCGGCTGGTCAGGATCTTTTAAATGCCAGAATACCGGGTTCGTACACCAGCGTCAGTCTTTTAGATATTCTGGGCGAGAGAGATCTGATTCCAATTTCAGGATTCAGCCTGCTGAAAGATGCAGATACTGTGACTTATATGGATTATCCTGCCGGAGCTATCAGGCTGAAGGCAGACTCTGTCAGCACAGCAGATCGCGAGATCTATTACTCCAGATTTGTCATCAGCCTGCAGAAAACAGTCAATTCTGCTTTGGTCAGAGATGACGACACGATTCAGGTAGAATACATCTCGACGCCTTCACTTTTTCAGATCTCAAAACTCTGGTACAATGATGAGCTGAAGTTCACGAAAATTCCCGGCAAGCCAAACATTGTCACAATCGTGAAATAAAATCCCTAAATTTGCAACGACAGTCAGAGCATTAGTTTCTGACAACCAATAACTATCAACCAACAACCAAACTATGTTACAGGTTAATTTTTTGCGCGAGAACAAAGAGCGCGTTTTGGAAGGCTTGAAGAAAAGAAGCTTCAAGGAATTAGATTTGGTCGATGCAGCTATCAACGCTGACGACGAGAGAAAAAAACTACAGTTTGAGCTGGACTCACAACTTTCCGAGATGAACAAAATTTCGAAAGAAATCGGAATCTTGATGAAAGACGGGAAAAAAGAGGAGGCTGAAGCAGCAAAATCCAAAACTTCGCAATACAAAGAATCAAGCAAAGAATTACAATCTCAACTTGCTGAAGCTGAGAAAGCTTTGACCACCATTCTCTATCAAATCCCAAATGTGCCTTATGAGAAAGTCGTAGCGGGTGTTTCTGCCGATGATAACGAAATTATTTACGAATCTACAACGGTTGAAGGTCTTGGCGAAGGTGCAATCCCACATTGGGAACTAGCTAAAAAATACAATTTGATTGATTTCGAATTGGGCGTTAAAATCGCTGGAGCAGGTTTCCCTGTTTATTTCGGGAAAGGTGCAAGATTGCAGAGAGCTTTAGTCCAGTATTTCTTAGATAAGAATGTTGATGCCGGCTACCTGGAAGTGAATCCGCCACACGTTGTCAACGAAGCTTCTGGCTACGGAACTGGACAATTGCCTGATAAAGAAGGACAAATGTATTACATCAATGCAGATGACTTATATCTAATTCCAACAGCTGAGGTTCCGGTGACTAATCTTTACCGTGATGTTTTGTTGGATGAGAAAGATCTGCCAATCAAAAATACAGCGTTTTCACAATGCTACAGAAGAGAAGCGGGAAGTTATGGCGCGCACGTGAGAGGTTTGAATAGACTTCACCAATTTGAAAAAGTGGAGATTGTAAGACTTGAAAAACCAGAAAATTCTTACGCCGTTTTGGAAGAAATGGTGGAACATATCAAATCCATTTTGGAAGATCTGGAATTGCCATACAGGATTTTGAGACTTTGCGGTGGCGACACAGGTTTTGCCGCAGCAATGACTTATGACTTCGAGGTTTGGAGTGCAGCGCAGGAAAAATGGCTGGAAGTAAGTTCTGTCTCCAACTTCGAAACTTTCCAGGCCAACCGTTTGAAATGCCGTTACAAAGCGGACGGAAAATCACAATTGGTTCACACGCTGAATGGTTCTGCAATGGCTTTGCCAAGAATTATGGCTGCTTTGCTTGAAAATAACCAAACAGAAGAAGGAATCAAGTTGCCAAAGAAAATCGCAGAATATGCGAAGTTTGAATTGATCAATTAATTCAAAAAAGAATTAACGCAAAGGAGGAAAATTCTTTTTTATACAGGTTTTAAAAGTCGCAAATTTAAATTTGCGACTTTTTTGTTTTGATCAATCTAACATCATATTGTCATTCCGGAGGATTCTAAGCAGTCTGTGTTCCTCCTGAATGACAATTTAACGGTAAAATATATGCCGGCTTGTAGTTTAAAACTACTTCTTCAAATTCAAATAATAATTCCAGATCAGCCGGATCTCACCATAATCAAAATCCGCCGGCAAAGCCGCCTTCCAATCATTGATGTTCTCCTTTGGACTTTCTTTGAAAACCTTTTCGAAAGCAGTGACTTTTTCCTTTGGATAGATTCTCAGCAGATCACTTTTGTCGAGTAGATTCTGCTCGGCATATTTTGATAAATGCCCAAAAATCGTGGAACTGACCAGGCCGCGTTCTTTAGCAATTTCAGAAACAGTCTTTCCGTTCTGGAACAATTGATAGGTCAAAACATGCGTCGGAACTTTATTGATCGACATCGAGATGACCTTGTCTTTTTCCTTGTCAAACAACGGTGTTTCCAGAAGATGGACGTCTTTCAGATCCTTCAGATATTCCTCCAGATCATCCAGCCAAACGCGGAAATCTTCGTTAAATGCCTTCAAACCTTTCACGCCTTTCGTCTCAGCATAAAAATCCTTGAGCGGAGAAAAAATCTTCTCATTCACATTTGAGAAAAAGAAATTGACGGCGCCTTTCGCTTTGACCTCTACTTCCTGCCATTCCTCTTCACCTTTCAGGAATTTCTGCGTTTTCTGAACCAGAATTCTTTCAAATTTTTGGAAAATGACGGTCAGGTTTTCTATTTCTGAGCGCAAAGTGAGGTAGAGTTTTTGAGAGCGGTCTTTCTCAATAAATTTACTCGTTTTGGAAGAAATATTCCAGTTTTCGAGTGCCGACAGAAACCAGACACAGTCAATTCTTCTGATGACTTTCCGGATGCTGTAATCGTACTTTTCAGAATTGATGATCTCTTCCATCTTTGAATTGGCGTGCGTCTCATCCTGAAATCTGGAAACCCTTTTGTCACTGAAAATAACTTCAGGTGTGATCTTGGATTTCAAAATGATGCCTTCCAAAGTCCGGCAACGGGAAAGCGCCACATACACCTGCCCGGAAGCGAAACTTTTCCCTGCATCAATAATCAGTCTGTCAAAAGTCAAACCCTGACTTTTATGAATGGTAACTGCCCAGGCAAGACGGATCGGAAACTGTTTGAAACTTCCCAGAACTTCTTCTTTGATATTTTTATCAGCATCAAGCGAATATTTTTTCTGTTCCCAGGTTTCTGCTTTCAGCGTGATTTCTTCTTCGCTTCCGTCCAGGATTACGGTGATCTCGTCCTCATCCAGATAGGAAATCTGAGCCAGTTTTCCGTTGTAATATTTCTTGTCTGCCGAGGTGTCATTTCGGATGAACATAATCTGTGCACCGATTTTCAGTTCTAAAACTTCATCGTTCGGATATTGTGTTTCCTTGAATTCGCCCACCACATCGGCATTGTATAAATGCGATCTGCCACCGAGTTCCTTCAGTTTTTTTTGATTAATGTCGTCCGCCATTTTGTTGTGCGAGCAGAGATAGACGTAAGCTTCATCCTTAGAATCAAAATCGGGCTGGTATCTGGAATTCAACAGTTCGAAATCGATATCTTCTGAAATTCCGTTTCGGATGGCGTTTAAGATGTCGAGGAAGGTTTCGTCGGTTTGACGGTAAACTTTGGTAAGTTCAATCGTTATTAATTTGACTTCCTCCAAGGCTTTGGCGTGAAAGAAAAAAGGCGATTTGTAGAATTTGGCCAATACATATTCATCCCTCACCACCGGTGGCAACTGATAAAGATCGCCGATAAACAGGATCTGAACACCGCCAAATTTGTGCTGGTTTCTGCGGACGTGTCTCAGTGAAAAATCCATCATATCAAGCACATCCGCACGCAGCATCGAGGCTTCATCAATGATGATAATTTCGATTTCGCGGAGGAGTTTTAGTTTGTCTTTCCGGTATTTGAAATGGACCATCAAATCGGCAATATTGTTTGCCATATTCTGGTCAATCCTCTCTGTGGTAGGGAGAAAAGTTCTCAGTGGCAGTCCAAACATAGAGTGGATGGTAACGCCGCCTGCATTGATAGCAGCGATTCCCGTAGGTGCTACTACAATGTGTTTTTTCTTGGTTTTTTTAACGAAATCGTTGAGAAAAGTCGTCTTTCCTGTTCCGGCTTTTCCGGTCAGAAACAGACTTCGGTTGGTATGCTCGATCAGGTCAAAAAGGGAATCATTCATCGGTCCAAAAATAAGGAAAAAAGAGTCAAGAGACAAGAATCAATGAGAAGAGTAATTTCTAAACCGTCAACTACCAAGCATCAACAATGATCTACTTTACCCTATCAGGATTCTGTTTCAGAAAGCTGTCCCAGCCAGAGTAGGATTTATCCGCAGTCACAGTTCCGGAATTGAAATGATGACAGACGGCAACTGCCAATCCATCAGACGCATCCAGATATTTCGTGGGAAATTCTTTTAGTTTGAGAAGGTTTTGAAGCATTCCTGCGACCTGTTCTTTGCTGGCATTTCCGTTTCCGGTGATCGCCATTTTCACTTTTTTAGGAGAGTATTCTGTGATGGGAATATTTCTGTGGAGGCTGGCTGCGATGGCAACACCCTGCGCCCTGCCAAGCTTCAGCATACTTTGGACATTTTTCCCGAAAAAAGGCGCTTCCAGAGCCGTTTCATCAGGATGATATTCATCGATTAAGGCTAAGGTTTTATCAAAAATAACTTTGAGTTTGGTTTCGTGATTTTCATATTTCTTCAGGACCAGTTCGTGCATCACAATCAGTTCCATCTTTCCGCCCTTCACAGAGATGATCCCAAAACCCATTATAGAAGTTCCGGGGTCTATTCCCAAAATTATTTTTTCCACTTGCATAGGCACAAAAATACGTTAAGATTTTCATAAAGATCTCAACCTTAGTTATATTTTTAAAGAAAAGGTGTTAGATTTATCAAACTAAAATTATAACTGTCAAAACATGAAGAATCTTTTACTCACTGCCGCAGTGGTTTTCTATGCCGGCTACAACACACCCTTGTTCGCTCAGAAATCCGAAACGCCCAAATACATCGGAAATATAGAAGGCATTAAGGAATATGCCCTGAACAACGGGATGAAAGTGCTCCTGATTCCAGACCAGTCGCAAAGCAATATGGTGGTCAATATTATCTATAATGTTGGCTCGAAAGACGAAGGTTATGGCGAAAAAGGAATGGCGCACCTTCTGGAGCATATGCTTTTCAAAAGCACCAAAAACCTGGGCGATATCAAGAAGCAGCTGTCTGACAAAGGTGGCGCCGCAAACGGAACTACTTATTTCGACCGAACCAATTATTACGAGATTTTCCCTTCCAGTGACGAAAATCTTAAATGGTCGTTAGGAATGGAAGCAGACAGGATGATCAATGCCACGATTCTGCAGACGGATCTGGATAAAGAGTTTTCTGTAGTAAGAAATGAATTTGAAATTGGGGAAAACAATCCCACCAGAGTGATGATTCAGAACGTATTTTCCAATGCTTACACGTGGCACAATTACGGCAATTCTACCATCGGGAGCAGAGAGGATATAGAAAGAGTAAAGGCGCCAACACTTCGCAAATTCTACGAAAAATACTACCAACCCGATAACTCGACGTTGATTATTGCAGGGAAATTTGATGAAAATAATGCGCTCAAATACATCTCCGATTATTTCTCTGCCATTCCAAAACCGGCCAGAGAACTGGGAGGAACGTACACAGTAGAACCTGCGCAGAATGGTGAGAAGTATTTTGAAATCAAGAGAAACAACGATCAGCAGATCATTGCAGCAGGTTATCACGCTGCAGCCTATGCCGATAAGGATTTTGCTGCACTCAATGCGTTGAATGAGATTCTGACTTCTGATCCTTCCGGCTACCTGTACAAAGGTCTTGTAGATGGCGGAAACGCATCTTCTGTCTGGTCGTATTATGTGCCAGCAAGAGATCCGGGAATCATCTATTATAATTTCGATATTTCAAAAGAGAAAAATCTGGATGAAGCCACAAAATTGGTAAAGGCACAGCTGGACAGGATTCCGACTATCAACTATACCACTGAAGACCTGAACAGAGCCAAATCCAAACTTCTGAAAGATATTGCAACAGAAAAGAACAACACCATCAATTATGCCATAGGTTTTACAGAAATTGTAGGAACAGGAAGCTATAAACTGGCCTTCGTCTACAGAGATAATGTTGAAAATCTCACTCTGGAGGACATCAAAAGAGTGGCTGCCAAATATTTCAAAAATAACAACAGAACGCTGGGTGTTTTCCGGCCTTCTACCACAGAGGAACGCGTTTTGCCGACCGAATTCAGAGCCGAGCAGATTGCTGCACTCACCAAGGATTACAAAGGACGAGCATTGGAGAAAGAACCTGCGCCATTCGAAGCCAGCATCGCCAATGTGAAAAAAAACCTGACCGAAGGCACACTTTCCAACGGGATGAAGTACGGCCTGATCAACAAAGAACTTAAAGGAGATAAAATTCAGGGCTCTTTCCGTTTCAGAATCGGGAATGAGAAAGATCTACAGGGCAAATCTGCAGTGGCCGGGATGACCGGTTTATTGCTGAAAGCCGGCACCAAAACCAGAAGCAAAGAGCAGATCCAGGATCAGTTGGATCAGATGAAGTCGTCCCTTAACTTCTACACCTCCGGCCAGAATCTGATCGTGCAATTCTCTACCTACAAAAATGATTTTCCAAAAGTAATGGCAATCATGCAGGACGTGCTGGCCAACTCTGTCTTTCCGGAAAATGAACTGACCAAAGCCATCGCAGAAAATAATACCTATCTGGACGGCCAGCTCAAAGATCCTGAAGCCATCGCCTACAACGAACTTTCCCGACTCTCTTCACCTTATCCTAAAAACAGTATTTTCTACACCTCAACTTTAGAAGAAGAGATTGCAGACAACAAAAAAGTCACGCGCGCTCAGGTTGTGGAGTTTTACAACAACGTTCTCGGAGCTTCCAACGGCGCAGGCACAATTATCGGAAGCCTGGATGCAAAATCTACAGCAGCCGAACTGGAAAAGACCTTTGGAAAGTTCACGGCGAAATCTAAATTTGAGGAATTAAAACCAACTTTGTTCGAAACCAAAAAGGTCGATAAAAATATTGTAACGCCGGACAAAGAAAATGCAGTGGCCATCGGAACATCCAGCTTCACTATGAAGCAGGACAGCCCGGAATATCCGGCATTGGTTCTGGCAAATGAGATCCTGGGAAGCGGCGGATTCCTTTCCGCAAGGCTGCCTATGAGACTGCGGGAAAAAGACGGCATCTCTTATGGCGTCGGGTCCTACCTCAGCGTGCCGATTACCAATGACGTCTCCTCCTGGAATTATTATGCCTACCTCAATCCTACAAAACGCGATGCCGTAGAAGCGGCCGTCAAGGATGAGGTGAGCAAAGCCGTCAAAACGGGATTCACGCAGGCAGAACTGGACTCCAATAAGAAAAGTTACGCCAACATCAGGACTACCAATCTCGGTACAGACAATACGCTGATCAATCTGGAAAACAACAAACTGCTTTTCGGTGTTCCGCTGGAAGACTATGACAACCTCAACACCAAGATTCAGAATCTGAAACTTGCGGAAGTCAATGCTGTCCTGAAAAAGTATATTTCTCTGGACAAAGTCACTTCCATCTACGCCGGAGATTTCAACAAGAAATAAGATAACATCACACCATCAAAAAACCGTTTCAGATCACTGAAGCGGTTTTTTTATTTATAGGAGTCGGGAACCTGCTGTCCGCTGTATCTTTTTTGGCTTTCAGACGCTTCGCCCTACAAATCATTTTATACCAAAGCCAAAAAAGGATGCCGCTACCATCAGGACTAGGGATTTGTCGAAGTAAGATATTTCAAACAGCATTGTGGAGCTTGTTACTTTTTATGTAAGTGCAGAGTCGGCTTTATCCGTAACAATCTGTCTTTCCTTATGCTGATTTAATTTCCAAAGCCAATAGATGCCACCTAAAGGAATTCCGAAAGTCCATACACTACCTAGATAACCCATCATTGTGAAACCAATACCGAAAAAGATCTGAAAACTTAACAATTTGAAAGACAGCCCTCCCACCGCGGCATAAGTAATAGCAGGAACATTGAAAAAGAGCACCGCTAAATATTTTAGCCACTTTTTGGAAAGTTTACTTTTCTTAATTTTTAAGATTACATAAATGTTGAAAAGTAGAACGGCCAAAGGAAATATTCCGAACAACCAAAATAACAACATATTTGGTTTGGGCTCTTTGACTTCAAGGATATTGATGTGTATTATTTTTTTTGTTTGATCATCAAATAAAACACGAAAAACACCAAATTCTCTGTCATTAGAAAACTGAATCATTGCGAGTGTTGTATTCGGTGGTGTATTTTGGCTTGCAATAGTTGAACTTTTTTTTCCGGCTTCCATCAAAGTGAATTCAAATTTATTCTTTCCAAAATTCTGCTCAATCACACTTCTGAACTGGAATAAACCGGATTTTAAAGTATCAATATTGGTGTTTTTACCCATTTTGCTCTCCAAGGCCATCTGGGAAACACATTTATCATAATCTTGTTTCATCAAAGATTCTACAAAATCTTTGGTTTTGTCTTTGTAAGTAAAACTATCTTTTATGAAAGTACAATCTACCAGAAGCATCAGAAGCAATAGAAGAAGGGCAAATTTGAATTTAGGCATATAGTTTTTTTCCAAATATAACTAAAACTACGAGCTACAATTCTAGAACATTTTGTAACAGCCTTACGAAAGATAAACGACCTCAATTTCTATTGAGGTCGTTTAATTATTTAGTGATTTAAAAACTCAAAACTAAGATCAGCTGCCAGAGATTCTGGTTATGCTTGCTTATCGGGAGATCATTTGACTGTAATATTAATGAAAGTAAAAATCATTCAGCTTTTCTTCAGAAAGCGTTTTCACAACATTTACCCAGCTTTGTTCCTCGTTCAGGCACGGGATATAATCAAATCTTTCGCCGCCACCGTGTAGGAAAATCTCCTTTCCTTCGACAGAGATCTCTTCCAAAGTTTCGAGACAGTCGGAAACAAAAGCCGGGCAAACGATGGCCAGTTTCTTGATTCCTTTTTTGCCAAGACTTTCCAAAGTAGCGTCTGTATAGGGTTCCATCCATTTGTCTTTTCCCAGTCTGGACTGGAAAGTGACCATTACCTTTTCTTTCGGCAATCCCAGTTTTTTGCACACCAGTTCGGTTACTTTAAAACACTGGTGTCGGTAGCAGAATTTGTGCGAAGGATTGTCTTCCTTTTGGCAGCAGTTATTCATATTACAAGTGTTCGTAGGGTCAGTCTTGTAAATATGACGTTCCGGCACACCGTGATACGAAAACTGCAGCAAATCGAAATCCGCAGGCAGCTTTGCTCTGATACTTTCAGCTAAAGCATCGATGTAAATCTCGCGGTCATAGAATGGCTCCACGTAATTGATCTTGATATCCGGGAAGAATTTAAGTCGGACTTCTTCAGCTTTGTCGATGACGGTCTCCGTAGTACTCATCGCATATTGCGGATAAAGTGGGAAAAGAGAAATCTCTGTCACACCTTTGTCTACCAACTCCTGAATGCCTGTTTTAATCGATGGTTCAGCGTAACGCATTCCCAAACCAACCGGAACATCCACAATTTCCTGAAGTCTTTTCTGAAGATGTTTTGAGATCACAATGAGTGGTGAACCTTCGTCTGTCCAGACGGTTTTGTAAGCTTCGGCAGATTTCTTGGGCCGTGTTTTGAGGATAATTCCCTGAACGAGAAGTGCACGGAAAATCCAACGGTAATCAATCACTTTTTCGTCCATCAGGAACTCGTCCAGATATTCTTTCACATCTTTTACAGCTGTAGACCTCGGAGATCCCAGGTTGACTAACAGAATTCCTTTCATTTATAAATAGATTGCATTTGACTTTCTACAGTCGGGTTATATTTTGATTTCAGATGATTGATATAAACTTCCCTTGCGAGTATCTCATCATCATAAGAGAAACCAATTTCTTTGTTGTACTTGTTGCTCAGTATATGGCTGAGAGAATCGAATTTACTGATATAATCTTTGTCTCCGTAATAGATATCTTCGCCGTAGATTTTATGAAATTGCTCTATCGTTTTCTGATCCAATCCGTAATAATATTGCACGTAATAATCCAGAAAGGTCGTATTCCGGCGGTTGAGTTTATCCAGGATGATATCCATCTTCTGAAGGCTGTCTTTTGCCAGTCCGGACTCTACCAGATCTTCGTGGATCCCATCATTCAGCTGCGGTTCTTTGGCACAGGATAAGATGAATACGGCGATGAAGCAGAGAGAAAGAGCCTTCATATTATCCGTTGACGGCTTCTACATTTTCTACGAGTTCCGGAACAAATTGCTTCAGAATATTCTGAATTCCGTTCTTCAAAGTTGCAGTAGAAGACGGGCAGCCACTGCACGCACCCTGCAGAAGCATTCTTGCGGTTTTGTTTTCCTGATCGTATTCTATCAGGGATATTTTACCGCCATCATTTTCTACGGCTGGCGCTACATATTCGTTCAGGATGTCGCTGATTTTTTGCTCATCACTGGTATATTCTCTGTTGATGATCTTCAGCATCGGATTTTCGTGCTTGTGAGGTTCTGCGCTAGAAATTGCTTTGCCTGCCTGCAAAAATTCTGCGATGAAAGAGCGCACCTGGTTCATAATCTCGTGCCACTCAAACTGGCCGTCTCTTGTCACGGCTACAAAATTGTCGCTCACATAGACTTCTTTTACAAAATCAAAAGCCTGGTAAAGCTCTGCTGCAAGAGGAACTTCCGCAGCTTCTTCTCTGGATTTAACTTCTATGAAGCCATCCATCAGCATTTTGTTGGAGATGAACTTCATCACCGCGGGATTGGGCGTCATCTCAGAGTATACCTGGAAATGCTCTTTTTTCTTCTGAAGATAGATTCTTGGATTGGCCAAAAGCTCGTCCTCTATAATGTTTTTCAGACTTTCGGTCACGTGCTCCCATTCTACTGAGTCTTCTTTTGCAACCGCAATGAAGTTGGCGGTGATAAAAATTCTGTTGACGAACGGGTAATTGAAAAGTTCCTGTGCCAGCGGAATTTCTGAAATGTCAGATTCTCTGTCCAGCTCCAAAGATCCGGGAATCAGATTGTAGTCTGTCACAAACTTCATCACTTTTGGATTCTCTGTTGGTTCTATAATGATTTGTCTCATTTTAAAGTAATTGAACTACAAAAATATCGTAATTTGGTGGAACAAAAAAGGCGCTTAATCCCAATGTTATGTTAAGTTTTGATTATGAGTGGGTTTACGGATTTTCGATTTTTTCTATTGGTTTGATTTTGGGAGTTTCGGATGACAAAACCCGAAATAATGACTAATCTGCGCCCCGGCCTGAACGGAGCTCTTTTTATTTTTTCTTTTCGAAAAATAAAAAAGCGGGAGTGGAGGACGGAGAAAGGCGCCCAAATAATATTAATTTAAATACTTAAAAATAATGGCAATTATAAGAGAACTTTTGGGCAAGAAACCGCAGTTTGGTGAGAATGCTTTTGTGGCAGAAACTGCAGTAATTATAGGTGATGTGACGATGGGAGACGACTGCAGCATTTGGTATAATGCCGTTTTGAGAGGCGATGTACACTACATCAAAATGGGCAATAAAGTGAATGTTCAGGATAATGCGATGATCCACTGTACTTACAAAAAAAGTCCTACTACGATTGGGAACAATGTATCTATCGGGCACAATGCAATCGTGCACGGCTGCACAATCAAGGATAATGTGCTGATCGGTATGGGTGCCATCGTGATGGATGACTGCGTGGTGGAGAGTAATTCTATCGTAGCTGCAGGCGCTGTAGTCACTGCAAATACGATGATTCGGGAAGGCGAAATATGGGCCGGCGTTCCTGCCAGAAAAGTAAAGGATATCTCTCAAAGTCTGATTGAGGGCGAGATTGACAGGATCGCCAATAATTACGTAAAGTACTCCAGCTGGTACAAGCAGGAGTAGATTGGTACAATGATTGGTTTTGGAAGGGAAATATCCACTATGACAAAACTTAGATCTTTTTGGGGAATTCTGAAGGAAACCTTTAGCGAATGGACTGCTTCCTCTGCGTCCAAAGACAGTGCAAGTATGGCATACAACGCTATTTTTGCGCTGCCCGGTCTTTTGATTATCATCATCTGGACTGCCGGCCATTTTTTTGGTGAGGAGGCTGTAAACGGTGAGGTGAGACGTCAGATCCAGGGTATTATGGGATATGAAGGCGCAAAAAGCATTCAGGATATTATCGCAAGTGCGATGATTGATAAGGAGAATTTCTGGATGAAAGCGCTGGGTGTGGCCACATTGGTATTTGGTGCTACAAGTTTGTTTTTCCAGATGCAGACCACGCTGAACAATCTTTGGGATGTAGAGGCGTCGCCAAAAAAGGCTTGGCAGAAGTTCATTCTGGACCGCGCCAATTCACTGGGGATGATCCTAGTGATTGCTTTTTTGCTTCTCATCAGTATGATTCTTTCTTCCGTGATTGGCTTGGCAAATGATCTCATTACGAAGTATTTTGGTCTGGAGGCGTATGCTCTTATTCAGGGTAGTAATTTTATTTTGGGATTTGCTGTCGTAACGGTTTTGTTTGCAATTATGTTCAAAGTTTTGCCAGATGTGGAAATCAAGTGGAAATCTGTGTGGATTGGCGCTGTGGTGACTGCACTGCTTTTTAACATCGGAAAGATGGCGATGAGTTTCTATTTCGATGTTTCCAAACCTACTTCTGTCTTCGGAGCGGCTGGAACGGTGATTTTGCTAATGATGTGGATCAATTATTCCTGCCAGCTGATATTCTTCGGTGCAGAATTTACCAAAATATATGCATACAAAAAGGGACACAAAATTGTCCCTTCCAAACATGCAAAATGGAGTAAATCAAAACTTTACAGAGATGCAGAAGCGGAAAAAAATCAACTTGTGCCTCTGGAGAGCTGATTTATTTAAAGACCGGTTTATCATTTTCGCAGACGATATTTTCCGGCTGCATTACCAGCATACAATCTGATACCAGGTTGTATTTTTTATTATATTCTGTTGATTTCTGATTGTATAAGTTCACCTTCTCAAGAAATGCTGCTTCATCTATTTTACCGGAGTAGGCGATGTAACTTACAGGACCGCCACAGGCTTTTACGCCAAGTCCCACAGCTTTCCAGTCGGCAGGGTCGGTGCATTTTTCACTGGCTGCGAGTTGAGTAATTTCATTTCGAAGACTTTCCATTTCTTGGGATTCTTCGGTGGTCATCATTCCGCTTTCAGCTTCTTTGACTGGTCTTTCAGGCAATGGTTTTGGCAGATTATCTGCTGTATAGGCCGGTTTGCAGGATAGTGCGAGGACGGAAACTATACTTAAAGCAATAATATTTTTCATAACTAAATTTTGAATTGTCGTATCAAAAATAAGACCTAAAATAATTAATAAAGATCTTTATAATTGGTACACATTTCGATAATAGGTAAAACCTAATACTATTTGTAACAAATTAACGTTTTACAATACATATTTTATAATCAATTAATTGAAATGAAAAATACCAACACTTATAAAATGAATTGGTTCCAGCATTTTCTGATGATATGCTCCGGAGGCAATATTCATCTGCTTAAAAAATCGCCCACGGAATGGAACAAGTTTGCTGGCATCGGCGGCATTGTCCTGTTTACGGCTATATTTGCAACATTATCCGCCGGCTATGCGATGTTTACCGTTTTCGACAATGTGTGGACTGCCGTTGGATTTGGGATTTTATGGGGACTGATGATCTTCAATCTGGACAGATATATTGTATCGTCTATCAAAAAAACCGGAACATGGTGGAATCAGATTCTGATGACGATCCCCAGATTGATTCTTGCTACTTTTCTTGGCATCATCATTTCAAAGCCTTTAGAACTCAAGATTTTTGAGAAGGAAGTACACAAGCAGTTGAATACAATCATTCAGAGAAATAAGAAACAACTGCAGGCAGAAATGAGCGGCAGAATTTTGCAGCAATCCGGGCCTTTTGATCAGGAAAAAAAGCAAATTCAGAATCAGATCAAAAATTATCAGATTTCCTATGACTCAGCCTCCGTGGAGTTGGAAAAGGAAATTCTGGGTAAACAATCCGGTCTTACGAGCGGCAAAGTAGGATTCGGAACCAACGCCAAACGAAAAGCCGAACTAAAAGAGCAGAAACGTCTGGATCTTGAAAATTACCAGAAACAGCAGCAACCTAGACTGCAGTATCTGGACACAGAGATCTCCAAAGTCTATACAAATCTCGAAACAGAACGGAAATCTACAGAAACTTTTGAAGATAAATTCAATGGGTTCGCAGCAAGATTGCAGGCTCTGGATGAGCTTGGCAAGAATTCTGCGATCATCGCTCTGGCAGCCAGTTTTATCATGGGATTGTTCGTATGTCTGGAGATTTCACCCGTTTTGATCAAGTTGATTTCCGCAGTAGGACCGTATGATTATCTCCTGGAAAAGACAGAAAACGATTTCAAATTATATTCCAGAGAGAAAATATCTAAGAGTGATTTTCTTACCGATTACCGGATTGACGATTTCAAAGATGACCTCGAGATTCGTAAGAAGCGAAAACATGACGACAATAGCTAAAAAAAACAAAAAGCTTCCGAATTCGGAAGCTTTTTCTATTTTAAATCGCCTACTACAAACGGCTCTTCGGCATCTTCATTATAATCCCGAACAAAACCGATCTCTTTAGATTTTGTGATTTCAGATTTGGACGCTCCGGAAAATCCGTCCCCAAAATCTACACTGAAATCGATATAACTGAGTTTGTTTTTTGAAAATCTAATCTTATTGAAGACCAGAATGATGTTCTTCTCCTTCAGATTTTTCTGCAGACTGAAAAGGTCTTTCCTTGTCATTTCTTTTGTAAAAACGACGGCTATCACTTTCTTGTTGGAAGTAAAGGACATCATACCCAATACAAAAAATGATAAAAATAAAAGGGGAAAAATAGTGGACTTCTTCATGGCTGGAACTGAGTTGCAAAAGTATAAAAAAACTTTCATCAAACTTAAAACCAAAGTGCTATTTTTTAAGCAATTAGAGGAATATTATTTGCAGTTGAAAAATATGCCGTCGTCTGTTATCAAGAGTTACTTTTATGATGAAGATAAAAAAATACTCCGGATCGTTTACCAATCCGGAGCAGTTTATGATTATCTGAATCTTTCACAGACTGTTTTTGATGATTTTAAATCGGCTTTTTCCAAAGGAACTTTTCTGAACAAAGTGATCAAACCTAAGTTCCAGTTCAGGAAAATCAGCGATTAAGCCTTTCTAGAAAGAGTAATTTGGCGCTTCCTGCGTGATAATGACATCGTGCGGATGAGATTCTTTCAATCCACTTCCTGTGATCATTACTAATTTTGAATCTCTCTGCAAAGCCTCAATATCTTTGGCGCCGCAATAGCCCATTCCGGCGCGTAGACCACCAGTCAATTGGAAAATTACATCTTCCAGTTTGCCTTTGTGAGGCACCCGTCCTTCGATGCCTTCCGGTACAAATTTCTTAGCTTCACTTTGAAAGTATCTCTCTTTTCCGCCACGTTTCATTGCGGAAAGACTTCCCATTCCCTGGTAAGACTTGAATTTTCTGCCTTGGAAAATAATTTCTTCACCCGGCGCTTCATCTGTTCCTGCAAGGAGAGAACCAAGCATTACTGCACCAGCGCCGCTTGCAATGGCTTTTACAATATCACCGGATAGCTTGATTCCACCGTCCGCGATGACGGCAACGTTTTTCTTTTTAGCATATTCGTAGACGTTGTAGATGGCAGAAAGCTGAGGAACGCCCACACCGGCAACAACTCTAGTTGTACAGATAGAACCTGGGCCTACACCTACTTTAAGGACATTTGCGCCAGCTTTGATGAGGTCTTTCGCTGCTTCAGCCGTTACGATATTTCCACCAACAATATCAAGATCCGGGAATGTCTTTCTGATTTCTGAAATTTTGTCTAAAACACCTTTGGAATGGCCGTGAGCAGAATCAATCGCGACGATGTCTACGCCTGCTTTTACCAAGGCTGTGATCCTTTCAATCGTGTCTTCGCCAACGCCGACTCCTGCGCCAACAATCAATCTGCCGCTTTTGTCTTTGTTCGCGTTAGGATATTCTAATTGATTGTCTATGTCTTTAATAGTAATCAATCCTACCAGTTTGTTCTTTTTGTCTACGATAGGAAGTTTCTCGATTCTGTTTCTGAGCAAAATTTCTTTCGCTGTTTCCAGATTGGTGGTTTTGTCGGAAGTGATGAGGTTATTTTTGGTCATTATTTCCTCCACTTTGGCTTCCAGATTTTCCTGATACTTCACATCACGGTTGGTAATAATCCCGATAAGGTAATTGTTTTTATCTACCACAGGAAGTCCGGAAATTTTGTATTCTGCCATTAATGCTTTCGCTTCGGCCAATGTGTGGTCTTTGGAAAGTGTGACCGGGTCGGCAATCATTCCGTTTTCGGAACGTTTTACGCTGTTGACCTGCGCGGCTTGTTCCGCAATTGTCATATTTTTATGGATGAATCCAAGACCGCCGACTCTGGCGAGTGCAATTGCTAAATCTGCTTCTGTCACGGTATCCATCGCTGCGGAAACTATGGGAACATTGAGCGAAATTTTGTCTGTAAGTCTGGATTTTAGGGAAACCTGATTGGGTAAAACTTCTGAATAAGAAGGGACTAATAGAACGTCATCGAAAGTGATGGCTGCCTCTACAATTTTGTTATGAATAGACATCTTTACTTTCTGTGCAAAATTAAGCTATTTATTTTGAATTTGAAAATATCGTAATTTATTTGATAAATAGTTAATATTCAGAAACGTGATGATGATTGTGAAAATCCATAGCCCCGATAGAAGCGGCATCCTTTTGTGATGAGGAACGAATAGCAAAAGATATAGTGGAAAGCAGGTTCCCGGCTCCTGAAAATGAAACCTATCGCAATTCGTTATTTTCTAGGATTAAAATAATTACTTTTACTCAATTATAACTTTATCACGATTTCCTAAAAATATAAAACCCAACGCATTATGAAAAACGCTACAAATTTGCTATTCTCACAAAATTGATTTCAAAGAATATGAGCATTATAGATTCTGAAACTGGAAGTTTCCATATAAGTAGCAAAATTGTTATTAGCAAAGACAAGCTTTATAACGAGATTCTGAAACTGGCACCGAAGAATAAAACTTGGGACATCAGCAATGGTTAGAAATGGATTTATTTTAAGAATGCCATTATAGAGGGTTTGTTTTTCAATATTGATGTTTGTTTTCATAACGAAAAATTGTTTTCCATTGATTTTAATTTTAGTGATAAAGAATCAAAGATAAGATCTTGGGACAGCTGGAATGAGAATGAGGAATTGAAACAAAAAGACCTCTACGAGAATTGGCTGACCAAGCTTTTCGGCAAAAAAAGAGATTTCGAATGGGGAAAAATTGGTGCTTACTATGATCAAATAGGCGGAGCAACGTCTATAAACATCCGGTATCATTAAAAAATGATAGTTGATAAAAAACATTCATCATTTATCAAAACTTGCTCAGAATTCCCCAATGGATTTTTATTTCGTTGAATTTGAATGGATTACCAAACTGATTACCATTGGAAATTTGGAAACTCATCAAACCGACGGGAAGGAAAAAGTTGAATCCAAGACCTAAACTGTAAAGTTTCGGTGAAATCCCAAGGGCTTTGTTGGACATTTGGCCGTATTGCGCAAAGAGGTCAAAAAAGGCTTGGTCATTGACCAGATAGCGATATTCCGCACCGGCAAATGCATAAAAATCACTGATAAGACTTTGCTCGTTGAAGCCCCGCATCGAGTTCCAGCCTCCAAACCTAAAAAGTTCGTTTGTGGATAATTCGTTCTTGGCGCTGAGTAACGCAGACTCGGCTTTGACGTTCAGGAAGTGGTTTCCGGATAGATTAAAGTTGTGTTCGGCAAAAAGGAAATATCGGATTTGGTCAAATTTTTCCTGTGTTGCGTCGTAAGTTGTCTTGAGAAAATCGGCCTCTACACGTATATTACTTTTATTGATAAACAGTGGAATGTCGCTTCCTTCCTGATATTGGTACCAAAGTCCAATCCCTTTTTTACTGTAATCTCGACCACCTGTGTAGAGTGAATCCAAAATCGCAGATGACTCGAAAGTCCCTTTGAGACCCAATTTCTGTCGTGGCGATAGATGATAATAGACGGCTGGCAGCAATTTTACATTCGCAAACGTGGAGTCCTGACGGAAGATATTGACGTTGATGTTCAAGCCAACATTGCTTCCAAAAGTGTACGGAATGTCTGCCTGCATATCGAAAGTCTGCCCTTTGTCCGGATTTCTTTGCCAATAGACGCCGATGCTTTCGAAGCTGTTGAACATATTTTTGAGCTGAACATTTAAAGTTCCGTTGACGGTAAATTTCTCAGTTTTGTCGTTTCCGAAGCCGATCATTCCGTCAAAAGTGTTGGTTTTCTTTTTTTGCATAAAGAGAAAAACCTGTGTAGAATCTTTGGTGAACAGGGTCTGAGGCGGTTTTTCCAAAGTTACAAACTGATGATTCTGCAATTGTTGATTCATCGAAACCAGGTTTTTGTCTTCGTAATTTTTCCCGACATATTCTTTGTTCAAAGCTTTAACGAATTGTTTCGGTAAACGCGTGTAACCTTTGTAAACGATGCCGTCAATTTTTCTTTGTGATGCTGTGACAACAGAAATTTTCACGGTCGGAATTCCGTTTTCTATTTTCTGGAACTTAGTTTTCACACGGTTAAAAGCAAAACCTTTATTCCTGTATTTTTGATTGATGTTTTTCTTGAGAGAATCGAGGTTTTTGGTGTAGAGTTCGTTCTTTTGAAGTTTCAGATCAGAAACCAATGAATCTGAAAATATGACATTGGCTTTGTTGAAATTCGGGCCTTTGTCGTAATAGATTTCCGTGCGGTTTTCTATTTTTTTGACGTCTTTCAATTCTGTAAAAAAATAGGAATTCTCAGTCAATGAATCCAGAAATTTTACCGCTTTTGCCGAGTCGGAGACAATTTTTTTTGAGTTTGTTTCTTTGTCGATGAGCCAGTATTCTTTTTTCTGCGCGTTGGAGAAAAAAGAAGTGAAAAAGGCTAATATGAAAATGAAGCGAATCAATTTGAGTTTGCGTCTAATTTGAGAGTGAATTATTTAAGTTGTCAGGCTGAGCGGAGTCGAAGCCTTTGTCGATGTTATCCGAATGACTATTATTTTTGCAAATAGACAATTCTTTCAGTTTCTCCCAATTATCATTGATTATTGCTTCTTTTTTCTTTCTACTCCAACCTTTTACTTGTTTTTCAAAAGCAATTGCTTGCTCTATTTCATTAAATTCATTGTAATAAACCAATTGAACCGGTCTTCTATTATGAGTGTAACTTTCAGGAAAATGTCCTGATTGATGTTTGATAAATCTAGATTCCAAATTGCTTGTAACTCCTGTGTAGTAAGAGTTATCGGAACATTTTAGTATGTAAACATAATATTGATTCATCTTGTGGAAAGCACTTCGACTCCGCTCAGTGTGACACCTCTAATACTAAATGTTTTTATTTCATAGATGTCAGTAATACGAAAATTTCATTTAAGCGATGTCAGTCTAAACGGAGTCGAAAGACATTATAAGTTCTAGGTTATAACTAAAACCGAAGTTAGTCCATTTTATTGTATTTCTTCATCAGATTCTCATACGTGCCTTGCGGCAGAATCCATTTCAGTGGAACGCCAATCTTCTGCCCGAATTTCCCAAAATAGTAATGTGCTTTCCATCTTGATTTGCCTAAAAGTGCATCAACGTACTGTGCGACATCCAATGGTTCTGTGCCGTCGCCAACGTGGGAATTCATCAATGCATATACTTTGTCGAAAACGTTTTTATATGGTTCGGAAACTTTGGTTTTGACGCGGTTTTCTGCAATATTGGTTTTGATGTCGCCCAGATGAAGCGAGCAAACGTGGATATTCCACGGATAAACTTCATAACGGATGGCTTCCGTCACTTTGTCCAGAGCCGATTTTGAAGCGGAATAAAAACCACGGAAAGGCAATCCCATTTCGGAACCGATGCTGGAAACGTTGATGATTTTCCCTGATTTCTGTTCTCGCATTTTTGGTAAAACAGCGGTCATCATCTGGACAGAGCCAATCAGATTTAGATTGAATAATTTCGTAATATCTTCCTTCGTAGAATCTTCAACCGAGCCTACCATTCCCATTCCGGCGTTGTTGATAAGAACATCTATTCTGGTTTCTGTTTTCAGGATTTCAGAAATGGCGTTGTCGATTTGGTCTTTTTCGGTAATGTCCGTCGGAATTGATACAAAATAATCCGAGCTCACAGATTTTCTGCTCAGTCCGTAAACTTTGTTCCCTTTCTTCCCGAAATATTCTGCCAGTGCAAATCCGATTCCGGACGATGTGCCTGTGATAATGATGGTTTTTGACATTTAGAAATTAAAGGATTTTTTTGAATTAGGAATTTTGATTTCGTTATTGCCCATTTTGTAATCGTCCATTTTTATCAATTTGGGAAGTTTGTAAGTAAACTCTTTATAGTAGTTTTTCGGTATTTCTCTGTTGCTGCCGTCGTCACAATCTGCGTATTCTTCACTCACAATCACTTTTCCGGTGGAAAAATTGATTTCGTCGGAGAAATTAAATTCGCAGGTATCATCAAAGTTAAGTAGCGCGCCAATCAGGTAAAAATCGCCGTTTTGAAATCTATAGGTATTTTTTGATGTCACTGTGTGCCGGGAATTGGAAAAGTAGGATTGCAAAATCACCAGACAATTATTTTTGATGGTCAATTCCAGTTCATTGCTTTCCGGATAAAATCCCTCACTGCTGTCAAATGTCAAATTAGAATTTTCCTTCCAGATTTTTAATTTGCCATTGACGTTTTTCAGGATGTAAAGTTTTCTTACAAAACCACCATTTTCCGATTCTGATTTTTTATCAGTATTGAAGATGATGACGGTTTCGTCTTTTCCATCTTTGTCCAGATCACCTTTCGTTTCCAGAATCTTCTTGTAACTTTTTGGAATTGTGAAATCTTTCAACTCCTGAGATTGTAGAAGTGAGAAAAATATTAGGGCGAAGAAAAATACTGTTTTTTTCATTGAGATCAATTTTAAAAACTTAATCCAATATCTTCTATTTCGATCATTCCGGTGTCCTGCAGATTGCAGATGCAGCCTTTGACGGTTTTGTAATTTCCGGAAATGCGGCTTTCTTTACCTTTTTCATCAGTAATGATGATGCCTGCAGAATAATCTTCCCCTTCTGAGTGGTAGGTTCTGAAGATAAGATAGGTGTAGCCATCGTTGGTAAACTGAAGATTGTCTATTTCCATGCCGGCATTTTGAACACCACCACCGCGCCAGTACGAGTTGTAATGAAATTTTTTCCAACTTTCTGTTGTTCTTTCTGCCGGGAATTCCATATCGACTTTGCTTTTGCTGCCAAAGCGGTATTGGATGTATTTGTTAGTTTTATCCTTCACCAAAGACATTTTCTTTCCGTTCTTTGTTTCAAATGAATAGATGATTTCCTCATTGGGCAGAAGATATTGGGACCAAAACAAAAGTGGAATCAGAAACAAAAGAAAAAGAAGATTTTTTTTCATTTGATTAAATTTAGTTGGAAGTCACGTTCGCAAAATCCACCCAAAACTCAGGATAAGATTTCTCAACAACGTCCTCATTTTCGATATTCAATTCTTTGATTAATGCAAACGGTGCAAAAGCCATCGCCATTCTGTGATCGTTGTAAGTCGCAATAGAAATATTGTCTTCAGGCTCTATGAATTCCGAAGATTCTATTTTCTCAACCGTGATATGTGTTTTGGCGCCAATTTTTAACAATTCATTTTGAAGGGCAACCAATCGGTCGGTTTCTTTTACTTTTAGTGTGTGAAGCCCTGTGATTTCGAACGGTATTTTCAAAGCGGTTGCCGTCACACAAAGCGTTTGGGCAATGTCCGGGCAATCGTTCATGTCCAAAGTGATCAGTTCCGGATATTCAAAAGCAGGTTCCGGCAAAAGCGAAATCGAATTTTCCGCATAATCCGAAACTGTATTGATTCCGAAATATTTCCAGTAAAGCTCTTTTATCACGCTGTCGCCTTGCAGGGAAAGTGTGTGATAACTTTTCAAAGTAATCGTTTTTCTACCAATTGCTGCCAGAGAATAGAAATAAGAGGCTGAAGACCAGTCGCTTTCCACTTCATAACGCTCTGTTCTTGAATGGTTTTTGTGTGAGACAATCTCGATTTTATTCTCCGCAAAATGAGATTTGATGCCAATTTCGTCCAGGATTTTCAAAGTCATTTCCAGATAAGGCCGGGAGGTGATCTCGCCTTCCAGTTCCAAGGTCAATCCGTTCTCAAGTTTTCCTCCGATTAATATTAATGAAGTCAAAAATTGGCTGGAGACATCTGCGGAAATCTTCACCAGATTATTTTCCAATTTCTTCCCAATGATCTGTAGTGGCGGAAAACCTTCTTTTTCCAGATAAGTAATATCTGCTCCGAGAGATTGAAGTGCATCAACCAAAGGTTTTATGGGGCGGTTTTTCATTCGGTCGGAGCCTGTCAGGATTGTTTTTCTACCTTCAAAAATCGAATAATATGAAGCCAGAAAACGCATGGCAGTTCCGGCGTGGTGGATGTCCACAATCTCAGAATCCGATTCCAAAGCTTTTTTGAGCAAAGTCGTGTCCTGAGAATTAGAAAGATTGAACATATCAATGTTCCCAAAGAGTTTTCCTAAAATCAAAAGACGGTTCGAAATACTTTTCGAACCGGTAATTTGAATGTTTTGATTATCGATTAATTCAGATTTTTTTAATAGCATTATTTTGTGTTAATGTAAAGAGTATTAAAGTATTAATGATGTCAATTCGTGAAACATCTTACATTAATAGTTTGTACAAATTATTTTAATTTTTCGTTGTTTTGATGTCTGTCTTTGTCTCTGTCGGTTTTTACTTTCATTTTTTTGTCGAAAGCGGCTTGCAGATCAGTCCCGGTTTGATTGGCTAGACAAAGCGTTACAAATAGAACATCAGCCAATTCTTCACCCAAATCCTTGGACTTGTCAGATTCTTTTTCGGACTGTTCACCATATCTTCTGGCGATGATTCTGGCCACTTCGCCCACTTCTTCCGTTAGCATTGCCATATTGGTCAATTCATTGAAATAGCGGACACCAATGGTTTTTATCCATTCATCGACTTGATTTTGGAGCGTAGTAATTTCCATTACTTAAAACTGATAAGCGCCTAATGTCGGAGAATTTCCTCTAGATTTACCAACGATATCGTTTAGAATAACCACTTGACTAGCAATACCTTTTCCGATGGCTGCTGAACCGGTTTTAACTCTCAGATTCATTTTCTGAGTAAAATAGTTCTGGAATTTGGGATCGTCTTTTAAGATATTCTGTCCTGTAATTGTAAATCCGGTAGTTGCAACCTGCTTCAAAATTGAGTTGTCTATGGTTGGACTGAAACTGCCGTTGTCAGATTTTTTAAAGGCAATCATATCAGGAATGTCGCCATAGATAATAGAGTTTCTCACTTTAAGAATCGGCGTTCCACTGATTTTCTCATCATCATCTTCGTAGACATCTGTGGCAAAGATTCCCAATGCAGGCAGAGATGAGTTGAGGCTCCAATAGTTGGCAATAGTCGAATAATTGAGGTCATAAGTTCCGCCGGCAGCAATGGCAAGATCAGCTTCACCGCAGTTGTTCATCACCAGATTGTTGGCGGTAAGATTGGCAGCAATTCCATAGATTCCGGCATTTTGAAAGGTATGGATGATTGTATTATTGATTGTTGCCGTATTTTCTTTCAGCTGAAGGCCTACGTTGCCACCGAAAAGTCGTGCATAATTCATATTCAGAACCGTTGCTTCATCCATTTTGATTCCGTTCCAGTTGGCTGGCAAAGTATCATATTTGGTATCACTTCTGTCGCCCCGGAAAATCACTTCTTCGCCTAAAGCACCGTTGACAGTGAGAACGGAATTTTTCTCGAAATTCATGCCGCTGTTTTTTCGGAAGTAGACTTTTGTGCCTTTTTCCATTGTCAAAGTTTTCCCTTCGGCAATATTCAGATTTCCGAAAATCACTTTGACTTTATTATTGGTCCAGGTCGTGTTATCATTGATTGTTAAAGGATTTTCTCCGGTCTGGATAAAATATTCTGCATCCTGAACTACTGAGAAAAGGGTCACTTTCTGCTCGCCAGCCGGCGTACTGAATACCACTTTGTCTTCCGCAATCGCTTCCGGTGCGTTGGCAACCGGCGCAATTTCTACAAAAACGTAAAGGCTGTCTTTGCTTCTGAGCGCCACATTTTCAAAACTAGTCCCGACTTTCCCGTCTACATTGATTCTGTAAAGCGATCCGCTTCCGCCTTCCAAAGAAATTCTCGGAATCAGAACGTCTTTGTCTTCATTATTAAAAACTTTTACGGCGTAGGTTTCCGAACGCATTTGGTTGTAAACCGTGTCGCAAAAAACGGTATCGGTAGAGAATCTCAACAGCTGCGTTGGCGATTCGAACGAAATATCGTCGCGGTTGCATCCTGCTAATAGTAAAAGGGACCAAAATGCAATGCCAAGGAATATTTTTAGTTTCATCTGTTCTTATTTAAATTTTTTTTAGGTCAGATGGAACACCCATTTTGTTTCTCCATAAAAAGAGATTTTGCAGAAAGATGTTTCATTGATCTTGTTTAATCTTCAAAACTACAAAATTTAAATTTTTATTTTATGGTGAGGACGATATTTTAATGATATTAAACAAAAAATCCTTTCAATGAACTGAATATTGAAAGGATTTAAATTTTTGATAAGATTAGTTACTCTTTTATAAATTTCTTATTAATTGTTTCGCCTGTTTTCGCAGTTGCAGTAATAATGTAAGTTCCTCCTGTAAGTTTTGAAAGATTTACTGCGTTTGCAGCGTTTGCAGTTTGTATAACTATTTTTCCGGAAAGATCTAATATTCTAATATCAGAAACTTCTGCGGAGAAATTGATAATGTCTTTTGTCGGATTTGGGAAGATCGAGATTCCCTTCTTATAATTTTCATTAACGGACAAAGTGCAATCCAAGTTGTATGAAGCAGTGATGTCTTTTTTCCAGCCACTGTAGGAATATGCATTGGCAACATTGTCTACGATGATACAGGTTTGACTCGAATTGTTAGTAGCGTCAAGGTTGATAATCTTTGGATTTTGTCCATTTTTCAAATTCAATATTCGTATTAGGTTTTTGTCGCACCAGACATCTGTTAAAGCTGTATTCTTGCTCAAATCCAGGAATTCAATTTTATTCTCATCGCAGGATAGCTTAGTTAATTGCAAATTATTTTTCAAGTCCAAAATAATGATTTGATTTCTATAACAGTACAATTCCTTCAATGCTAAGTTTTTACTGACATCCAAAGTTGTTAATTGATTTTCATAACAAATTAGAGTCTGCAGCGCATAGTTCTGAGATAAATTCAAAGTTGTTAATGGATTTTTGTACGTAGCTAGTTGTGTCAGATTGCTATTTCCAGTCACATCCAAATTTGTGAGTTGATTATTGAAACAGATTAGATTTTTTAAAGCTAAATTCTTACTAATATCTAATATTGTTAATTGATTGACGCTACAATCTAAAGAAGTTAATGCTGTATTTTTACTTACATCCAAATTAGTAATTTGATTTTGAGTGCACGAAAGATTCGTAAGATTTACAAAAGATTCTATTCCCGCCAGACTGCCGATATTTCTGCCGCCACAAGATATTGTGCCTGTAAAAGCAGCAGCTTCAGACACCTGAATCTGGCTGTCATTGTTGGTGTTGATTTGCGGATTACCAATCAGATAAGCTTTAAAATTTGCATCAGGAATATTGACGGTTTGAGATTTTAAAAAACTTGTTATTCCGACGATCATCAAAAAGATAGATATTTTTTTCATAAGCTTTCTTTGCTAAAATGTTGGTTAAATAGGTTATCGCAAAAGTAAAGTTTTCATTTGAATTTTTAGTATACTAAAAAAACTAACTAACATTTGTTAGTTAAATAAAAATGCGTAAGTTTGTTTAAATCACATTCATAATTCGATATTCGGATTAATTAACTGAATGTCAAATGTTTAAATATGGAAATGACCGAAAGACATTTTTTAAACAAAGAAATTTCACAGACTGATTTGCTCAAATCAGCGTATCGTCTGATGTTTACGGCAAAAACTTTGACTGATTTGTACGAGCAGGAAAAAAAAATCACCTCAAAGTACGTTCACGCCACTTCCCGCGGCCACGAGGCGATTCAGCTTGCTTTAGGAATGCAGTTGCTGCCACAGGATTTCGTGAGTCCTTATTATAGAGACGATTCAATTTTGCTCGGAATCGGAATTACGCCATACGAATTGATGCTGCAGCTTTTAGCAAAACGCGACGACCCATTTTCCGGCGGAAGAACCTATTACTCACATCCAAGTCTTAGACGCGATGATTTCCCGAAAATCATCCACCAAAGTTCCGGAACAGGAATGCAAGCCATCCCAACCACCGGAATTGCAATGGGAATGAAATATAAAGAAGAAACCGGAATCGCTGAAGACTTTGATGACAAACCAATCGCAGTCTGCTCACTCGGTGACGCCAGTTGCACGGAAGGCGAAGTTTCCGAAGCTTTTCAAATGGCAGCTTTGAAACAATTGCCAATTTTATATTTGGTTCAGGACAACGAATGGGATATTTCTGCCAGCGCAGACGAAATCCGAGCGCAGGACATCACGCAATATATGCAAGGTTTCAACGGCATTGAAACCCGTACAATCGACGGAACAGATTTTATCAAATCTTACGAAACCGTCAAAGAATGCATCAAAATCATCCGTGAAGAACGCCGGCCAATGCTAATTCACGCAAAAGTTCCTTTATTAAACCATCATACTTCCGGCGTAAGAAAAGAATGGTACAGAGATGATTTGGAAGAATGTGCGAAGAATGACCCATTAATAAAATTAAGAAATCAACTTTCGGAATTCAACATAGAAGATTCTGAAGTCGAAACCATAGAAAAAGAAGTCGCTGAACTCGTAAGAACCGATTTTGAAAATGCTGTTCTGGCTGAAGATCCAAAACCGGAAGATACTTACAAACACGATTTTGCACCAACGCCAATCACCGAAGAAAAAGGCGAACGTTCCCCAAGTGGAAAAATCCCAACAGTAATGGTAGATTGCGCGCTTTTCGCCATCAGAGAATTGATGACCAAACATCCGGAAGCCTTATTATATGGGCAAGATGTTGGATTGAGATTAGGCGGCGTTTTCCGTGAAGCTATTACGCTGGCGGCACAATTTGGAGAAAAGCGAGTTTTCAATACACCAATTCAGGAGGCATTTATCGTAGGTTCAACAGTCGGAATGAGCGCGGTTGGACTCAAACCAATTGTCGAAGTTCAGTTCGCAGATTACATTTGGCCAGGCTTAAATCAGTTATTTACCGAAGTTTCCAGAAGTTATTATTTGTCCAATGGAAAATGGCCGGTGTCAATGATTCTCCGCGTTCCGATTGGCGCTTACGGAAGTGGCGGACCTTACCATTCAAGTTCAGTGGAAAGTGTTTTGACCAATATCAAAGGCATCAAAATCGCTTATCCTTCAACAGGTGCTGATTTAAAGGGATTAATGAAAGCCGCTTTCTACGACCCGAATCCGGTTGTAATGTTGGAACACAAAGGATTGTATTGGTCAAAAATCGAAGGCACAGAAAATGCAAAAACCATAGAGCCGGACGAAGATTACATTATTCCATTTGGTAAAGCCAGAGAAGTTTTGCTTTGCGAAAATTGGCAGGACAAACCAACGTTGACCATCATTACTTACGGAATGGGCGTTTATTGGGCTTCGAACGCAGCAAAAGAGTTTGATAATCAAATTGAAATCATTGATTTGAGAACGCTCGCACCTTTAGATGAAAACCGCGTTTTCGAAAGCGTTAAAAAGCATAACCGCTGCATTGTTTTGACAGAAGAACCTGTGAATAATAGTTTTGCACAAAGTCTGGCAGCAAGAATCAGTGACCATTGTTTCAGACATCTGGATGCTCCGGTAAAAGTAGTCGGTGCCAAAGATTTACCGGCAATTCCTATCAATTCAGAATTGGAAAAGGAAATGTTGCCGAACACTCAGAAATTAATTAAAGAAATAGAACAACTGTTGAAATATTAAGATAGCTGTTAGCAAATGGCTTTTGGCAATTAGCTTTCAATTATTATTAAGCTAGTTTTCTTAGCTGAGCGTTAGCGCCCTTGCGAACTTTAAAAATATTTTCAATAATATCAAAAAAATCTTTGCGCACTTTGCGTTAAAAATATGGAAACAGAAATAATTCCAAACAAAATAAAAATCAATAAAAAAGAATTGATTTTATCCGAAGCCGCAATGCTTTTCAAAGAGAAAGGTTTCGGCGGAACAAGTATGCGCGACCTCGCCGAAAAAGTAGGAATGGAAGCCGCAAGTATGTACAATCACATCAAATCTAAGGACGAAATTCTCGAATTGATTTGCTTCAAAATTGCCAACCAATACATTTCCCAACTTCAGGAAATTGAAAAGACCAACCAGACTTTTCAAGAAAAACTGAACGCCATCATCGGACTTCACGTTCAACTGATTATCGAGGATTCGGCATCAGTTTCTGTAGCGAATAACGATTGGAAATATTTGTCTAATGACAAAAAAGAACAGTACAAAGAAACCAGAAAGTCCTACGAAAAAAGCTTTGCCAACATCATAGAACAAGGAATGCAAAACGGCGAATTCAAAAAAATGAATGTTTCCGTCGCACTTTTCACAATGTTATCTTCCTTAAGGTGGATAGAACTCTGGTACAAACCAAGTCGCGAAATCACGCCGCAAGAACTTGAAGATGATTTGAAAACATTATTAATGAAAGGAATGTTAACAGAAGATAGATAATAGAATGATAAAAATGATTTTTGAGTTTTGTTAAGCGTAAGCGGCTTTGCGAACTTAAAAACATAAAGTAAATCAAAAAAAACTTTGCGCACTTTGCGTTTAAAATAAAATGTCATTAAATTTTCACCCTTTAACCGTCAAAAAAGTCAAGAAAGAAACGCAGGATTGTGTTTCCGTAAGTTTTGATGTTCCTGCAGAATTGGCAGAACAATTCAAATTCACGCAAGGCCAATACCTGACTTTCCGACAAATCAATGGCAGCGAGGAACTTCGTAGGTCGTATTCAATTTGCGCAAGTCCGCACGAAAACGAATTGAAAGTCGCTGTGAAAAAAGTGCCCGAAGGTCTCTTCTCTTCTTTTATGAATGACAACCTGAAAGAAGGTGACATCCTGGAAGTAATGCCGCCAATGGGAAAATTCTACACAGAACTGAATCCCGAAAACAAAAAAACTTATGTTGCTTTTGCTGCAGGAAGTGGAATTACGCCAATTATTTCCATCATCAAATCAGTTTTGAAAAATGAGCCTCAAAGCCAGTTCATCCTGATTTACGGAAACAAAAATAAAGCGACCATCATTTTCAAAGAAGAAATCGAAGCTTTGAAAAACCGATTTATGGAACGCCTCAGCATTTATCACATTCTCAGCCGCGAGGTTGCAGATGCAGATTTGTTGAGCGGTAGAATCACTTCCGAGAAAGCAAAATCATTCCTCAATCATATCATTCCGGCAGAGAAAATCGATGAGGTTTTCCTTTGCGGACCGGAGGAAATGATTCTCGGCGTGAGAGACACTTTGGTCAGTTCCGGCGTGGATGCCAAGAAGATTCACTTCGAATTGTTCTTCAGCGCAGCCTCGGCCGAAAAGAAAAAAGAGCACGAATCGGCGATTAATAAATCGGATGACGTATTTAGCAAAGTCACCGTCAAGTTGGATGCAACCGCTCTGAAATTAGATTTAGCCTACCACGGTCCAACCATTCTGGATGCCGCTTTGCAAAATGGAGCCGACTTGCCTTACGCCTGCAAAGGCGGTGTTTGCGCCACTTGCAAATGCAAACTGGAAAAAGGCGAAGTCGTGATGGACATCAATTATTCCCTTGAACCGGACGAGATTGCCGCAGGATTTATCCTGTCTTGCCAGGCGCATCCGAGATCGGAGGAAGTGGTTGTGAATTTTGATATTAAATAAAATTACATTCAAAGTATTATTAAAACAATTGATTTAATTAAAGAATAAACTGGATGTTCAAAAGATTTTTTCAAAAACAAAATTCAAACAAAATTTCCAAAGTTGATTATTGGAAAAAATGGGAATTGCTTGAATTATTTGATGACTTACATAAATCTGAAGCAGTCATTAATAATATTAAAAACAACGATGAAGCTTTTGTAAAATTTAAAAATGATTTTATTGAAGAATTGTATGAAATTGAAGGAGATAATGTTGCAGATTTTACGAGGATTTGGGAATGGTTTAAATCGGCAAAAGAATGGGAATTGTTTTGTGGAGAAGAAGGAAGTGAATTAAGGACTAATATTTTTCGCATAACTGATAAATGGAAGAGAAACCAAGATTTTGTAAACGGTACAAAAGTTTCACTGAATGCAGAATTTGGTGTAGTTATAGAAAAAAAATCTGATGATGATAACTATGGACAAATCCGTTGGGACACAGATAAAGAAAACGATACTGAAGATTGGCGTGGGGTATTTGGAAGTTTTTTAAGTTCCGGAGGGAAAATTATAAATCAAGATTATCAGTTCAGATTTATAAATGATGATGGAACAATGAAAAAATCTAGCAATTAAAGTTGGAAAATTATAATCTGTTAAAGCAAACATTATGGAAACAACAGAAATCAATTTAGAAGAACATTTTCAGAATAAAATAGACAGCGAAATCCGCATCGAACCAAAAGACTGGATGCCGGATGCGTACAGAAAAACCCTGATTCGTCAGATTTCTCAGCACGCCCATTCCGAGATTGTCGGGATGTTGCCGGAAGCCAACTGGATTACGCGCGCCCCAACTTTGAACCGAAAGAAAATCCTTTTGGCAAAAGTTCAGGATGAGGCTGGTCACGGTTTATATCTCTATTGCGCCGCCGAAACTTTGGGTGTTACAAGGGACGAAACCATCAATGACTTGCATTCCGGAAAAGCCAAATATTCCAGCATTTTCAATTATCCAACGTTGACTTGGGCGGATATGGGCGCAATCGGCTGGCTGGTAGATGGCGCTGCGATTCTGAATCAAGTGCCACTTTGTCGTGCTTCGTATGGACCTTACGCCAGAGCGATGGTTCGGATTTGCAAGGAAGAAAGTTTCCATCAGAGACAAGGTTACGAACTGATGATGAAACTCGCACAAGGTTCGCCGGAGCAGAAAGCAATGGCTCAGGATGCGTTCAACCGTTGGTGGTGGCCGACCTTAATGATGTTCGGACCCAAAGATGCCGAATCCGGAAACACAGAACTCTCGATGAAATGGAGAATCAAACGCTTTACCAATGACGAGCTGAGACAGCGTTTCGTAGACGTTTCTATTCCTCAGGCAGAATATCTGGGCTTGACGATTCCCGACCTGGACCTGAAATTCAATGAAGAAACCGGACATTACGAATTCGGAGAAATCGATTGGGATGAGTTCTGGAAAGTGGTCAAAGGAAACGGCGCTTGCAACAAAGAACGTGTCGAAACCCGTAAAAAAGCCTTCGACGACGGCGCTTGGGTACGAGAAGCCGCAACCGCTTACCACGAGAAAAGAAAATTAAGAGAAGAACAAAACAGAAAAACAGTTTAATGTTTTTGTGATGCAAAATATACTCTCGCAGATTATTCAGATTGAGCAAATCATTAACTAAAAATCTGCAAAATCAATTAAATCTGCGAGAAATAATAAAATAAGAATTATGCAAAATACAGAATGGCCACTTTGGGAGGTTTTCATCAGAAGCAGACAAGGCCTAGACCACAAGCACGTCGGCAGTCTCCACGCGGCAGATGCTGAGATGGCAATCCAAAATGCACGCGATGTTTACACCAGAAGGATGGAGGGCGTCAGCATTTGGGTTGTAGAATCCAAGCATATCCACGCCACAAATCCCGACGATTCCGAGGCGTTTTACGAACCGTCGGAAGATAAAGTTTACCGCCACCCGACGTTTTACCACGTTCCGGAGGAAGTAAAGAATATGTAGTATAATTTTTATGGCAGCTATTTCCGCCTTCCGTTCCCAATCTTTTTTGCCCACGCTTTCAGTTTAAATAGAAATTGAGTACAAGCAAAAAAGGATTTCCACTCAAGTCGGGCTGCGGTTTTCAGTATAAAACAACTGTATCATAAAAACACAATATTGTCATTCCGTAGGAATCTAGACTGTTGAGATTCCTACGGAATGACAAAAAGAAATTAATAAAATTAAAAACCTTTGTACTCAACAAATGGAAAACAATAAAAACAAATGGCTCAATTATCTCCTGCATCTCGCAGACACAAGCCTCATTCTCGGACAACGTTTGTGCGAATGGTGCGGAAAAGGTCCAGTCCTGGAACAGGATATTGCCTTGTCAAATATCGCTTTGGATTTGCTGGGAGAATCTTCCAACTACTATCTATATGCAGCCGAGATTCAGAACGAAGGAAAAAACGAAGACGATTTGGCTTTCCTACGAAACGAAAGAGATTTCAAAAACCTGTTGTTGGTGGAAAAGGAAAACGGCCATTTCGGAGACACGATTGCAAGACAGTTCTTCTTCGATGCCTATCATCATTTGTTATTGACAGAACTGAAACACCACTCCGATTTGAAACTCGCTTCCATCGCAGAAAAGTCTTTGAAAGAAGTCACTTATCACTTAAAATGGAGCAGTGAATGGATGATTCGTCTCGGCGACGGTACAGAAGAAAGCCACAGCAAAATCCAGAAGTCAGTCAATGATTTGGTAGATTTTACAGATGAGATGTTCATCCCAACAAACTGGGAATTAGAATTAATCGAACAACAAATAATCCCCGACATCAGAACTTTCCGAACCAAATGGGAAACCAAAGTTCTGGAAATCCTAAACGAAGCCACATTGTCAATCGACTTCGAGAAATCAAGAAAGCTGACAGGCGGTAAAGACGGAAAACACACCGAGAAAATGGGCTACATCTTAGCAGAAATGCAAATAATGCAACGCACATATCCAAATATGGAATGGTAAGATAAAGTACTAACTTATAATAAAAGTATTTTTGAGTTCTTAGCTGAGTTTTACGCCTTTGCGAACTTAAAAATGTTTTCAATAATGATAAAAAATCTTTTCGGACTTTGCGTTCAAAAGGAAATCAAAATAAAAAATGACAATCACAGAAAACGACATATGGCAAATCCTCAAGGAAGTTCCCGACCCGGAAGTTCCCGTTCTCAATCTTTTGGATTTGGGAATCATCCGTGATGTGAAATTCAATGGTGACGAAATCGAAGTTGTAGTGACACCAACTTACTCCGGTTGTCCAGCAACATCGATGATTAATATGTCGATTAAACTGAAACTGATTGAAAAAGGTTTCAATAATATCAAAATAACAAACCAATTGAGTCCCGCTTGGACAACCGATTGGATGACGGAAGAAGGAAAACAAAAACTGAAAGCTTACGGCATTGCGCCACCCGTTTATTCAAAAAATAGCAACGAACTATTTTCCAAAACAGATGAGGTCGGATGTCCGCTTTGCAATTCAAAACATACGCATCTGGTAAGCCAGTTTGGTTCCACAGCCTGCAAAGCATTATACCAATGCGATGATTGCAAAGAGCCTTTTGATTATTTTAAATGCCATTAACAATAGTTTTTAGTTAATGGTGTTTAGTTTTTGGATTTAATAAATAATAAAATTTTTTTTAAGTTCTCTGCTAAGTTTTACGCCTTTGCGAACTTAATAATGTTTTCAATAATGGATGAAAAAACCTTTGCGCACTTTGCGTTAAAAATATTAGGAAATGAAAATAGGAATAGTCGGTAGTGGCGCAATGGGAAGCGGAATTGCACAGGTTTTGGCAACGGCCGGAAACGAAGTTTTGTTGTACGACAGCAATCCACTTGCCGTAGAAAAAGCCGGACAAAATCTCGAATCACAGTTTCAGAAATTGGCTGAGAAAGGGAAAATGACATTCGAAGAAGCAGAAATTTATTTCGATAATATCCGATTGAGCGATAAATTATCGGAATTAAAAGATTCAGAATTAATCATCGAAGCGATTGTTGAAGACTTGGAAATCAAAAAAGATTTGTTTCAAAAACTGGAAAGTCTGGTATCCGAAGATTGTATTTTGGCGACCAATACGTCATCTTTATCCATTGCTTCGATTGCATCGGCTTGTCAGAAACCGGAACGTGTGATTGGAATTCATTTCTTCAATCCGGCGCCGTTGATGGCTTTGGTTGAGGTTATTCCTGCCGTCCAGACGGATAAAGATTTGATTTCGAAAGTGAAAAACTTAGTAGAAAGTTGGAAAAAACTTCCTGTGATTACAAAAGACACACCTGGGTTTATTGTGAATCGCGTCGCAAGACCATTTTACGGAGAAGCGATTCGAATTTTAGAAGAAGGAATTGCAGACTGTGCAACGATTGACTTTGCAATGACAAGTTTGGGCGGATTCAAAATGGGACCATTTCAATTGATGGATTTCATTGGTCACGACGTGAATTACCGAGTGACAGAAAGTGTTTTCAAAGAATTTTTCTACGACCCGAAATTCAAACCGTCTTTTACACAAAAGAGATTATTCGAAGCTGGTTATTTCGGAAGAAAATCAGGAAAAGGTTTTTATGATTATTCTCAAAATGCTGAACAACCAAAACCAAATGATAATCCGGAATTATTAGAATTAATATTCAAAAGAATCTTGGTAATGCTAATGAACGAAGCTGCAGATGCTTATTTCTTAAACATAGCTTCCCCAGAAGATATCGATTTGGCAATGACAAAAGGCGTGAATTATCCAAAAGGATTATTAAAATGGGCGGATGAATTTGGATTGGAAAATCTCCAAAACGAACTCGACGAACTTTATAATTTTTATCACGAAGACCGTTACAGATGCAGTCCGATTATCAGGAACTTAGTAAAACAAAATAAAAATTTTTATTCATAATTCTAAAAACCAAATACCAACAACTATAAACTAAATAATGAACAACGCATATATAATAGATGGCATCCGAACACCGATTGGAAAACTGAAAGGGAGCTTGTCTTCCGTTCGTCCCGATGATATGGCGGCTTTTGTCATCAAAAAATTGTTGGAAAGAAATCCGAGCATCGACCAAAGTAAAATCTACGACGTCGTTTTAGGTTGCGCCAATCAAGCTGGCGAAGACAACCGCAATATCGCAAGAATGTCGGCTTTGCTTTCCGGTTTGGATTATCACGTTCCAGGCGAAACGGTCAATAGACTTTGCGCTTCCGGTTTGTCGGCGGCAATTAATGCTGCAAGAGCAATTCAGGTTGGCGATGCAGATTTGATGATTTCCGGCGGTGTTGAGAATATGACGCGAGGACCATTGGTGATTTCAAAGTCCGAAAATCCGTTCGGTGGCGATGCAAAAATCTACGACACCACTTTCGGCTGGAGATTCATCAATCCGAAAATGAAAGAAATGTATGGCGTTGATGCAATGGGAGAAACAGCGGAAAACTTAGCTGAACGAGATAATATTTCCCGTGAAGACCAAGATTTATTCGCTTTTAATTCTCAACAGAAAGCTAAAGTTGCTCAGGAAAACGGAAGATTGTCGCAGGAAATTGTTCCGGTAAATATTCAGCAAAGAAAAGGCGAAGATTTGATTTTCGATAAAGATGAATTCCCGAAAAACGACACAACTCTGGAAGGCTTATCAAAATTAAGAACCGCTTTCAAGAAAGATGGAACAGTCACAGCAGGAAATGCTTCCGGATTGAATGACGGCGCCGCGGTAAATTTATTAGCTTCAGAAAATGCGATTAAAGAATTTGGATTAACGCCAAAAGCAAGAATAGTTTCCAGCGCGGTTGTCGGTGTAGAACCAAGATTAATGGGAATTGGTCCTGTAAAAGCAGCAGAATTAGCATTACAAAAAGCAGGATTGAAATTTAAGGATATTGATATTATCGAATTGAATGAAGCATTCGCTGCACAAAGTTTGGCGTGCATCAGAGCTTGGGGATTGGATGACGACGATTCCAGAATCAATCCAAACGGCGGAGCGATTGCACTCGGACATCCGCTTGGAATGAGCGGTGCAAGAATCCTGAATTCCGCAATGTATGAACTTCAAAACCAAAATAAAAGATATGCCCTGGCAACAATGTGTGTTGGTTTGGGTCAAGGTTTCGCGGTGATTATTGAGAAAGTTTAATAATGCGATATTAGAAGCTAGAAATTAGATGTTAGATTTATTCTCATCTAAATTCTAAATTCTAACCTCTAAATTCTATAAAAATTATGCAACTAGAAAATTACGCGCTCGGCAGATGGACAAAAGGAGAGGGAGAAGGGCAGGCTTTATATAACTCCATCAATGGTGACTTGGTGGCAACGGCAACTTCCAAAGGTTTGGATTTTGCGGAAATGATGGATTACGCCAGAAAAATTGGCGGTCCGGCTCTTCGAAAATTAACTTTCCAGGAAAGAGGATTGATGCTGAAGAAGCTCGCATTTCATCTTTTGGAAAAGAAAGAAGCATTCTACAAAGTAAGTTGGGCAACCGGCGCAACCAAGGCTGACAGCTGGGTTGACATCGAAGGAGGCATTGGAAATCTTTTTGCGAATGCCTCTTTAAGGAGACAATTTCCGGATTTACCTTATTATGTAGATGGCGAATCGGTGAAGCTTTCCAAAGAAGGAACTTTCATCGGTCATCATATTTGTACGCCGAAACGTGGGGTTGCAATTCATATCAATGCGTTTAATTTTCCGGTTTGGGGAATGTTGGAGAAAATTGCGGTCAATCTTTTGGCTGGCGTTCCCGCAATCGTAAAACCTGCGACAGCAACAAGTTTTTTGACTGAAGTGGTTGTAAAAGAAATTATCGCCTCACAAATTTTGCCTGAAGGAAGTCTGCAATTAATTTGCGGTTCAGCCAACGGAATTCTCGAAAGTGTAACGAGCGAAGATGTTGTAACCTTTACAGGTTCGGCTACCACAGGGAAAATGCTCAAATCTCATCCAAGAATTCTTGAAGAATCTGTGCCTTTCAATTTGGAAGCCGATTCTCTTAATGCAATGGTTTTGGGTGAAGATGCAAAACCTGGAACAGCGGAATTTGATTTGTTCATCAAAGAAGCCGTTCGTGAAATGACGACCAAAGCCGGGCAAAAATGTACGGCCGTTAGAAGGATTTTAGTACCTGTTAACTTGGTTGAAGATGTTCAGATTGCGCTTGGACAAAGACTTTCCACCGTTATCATCGGAGACCCAAATGTCGAAGGTGTGAGAATGGGCGCTTTGGCCAATAAAGATCAGGTGACAGAAGTTTCCGAGAAAGTTCAGGAATTATCCAAAACTCAGGAAATCGTTTTCGGAAATCTAGATGATTTCAACGTGAAAGGTGCAGACAAAAGCAAAGGCGCGTTCATTTCCCCGATTCTATTCCTTAATTCAGACCCTTTTAAATATACAGATTGCCATAATATTGAAGCTTTCGGGCCAGTCAGCACAATTATTCCTTATCATAATATCGATGAAGCGATTGAGTTGGCGAGAATGGGAAAAGGTTCGCTTTGTTGCTCGGTTGTGACGGCTGACGATGATTTTGCAAGAGAATTTGTCATAGGAGCCGCATCAATGCACGGACGAATTTTGATCCTCAATTCCGATTGTGCGAAAGAAAGCACCGGTCACGGTTCGCCTTTGCCAATGCTGGTTCACGGCGGTCCGGGAAGAGCTGGCGGTGGTGAAGAAATGGGCGGAAAACGTGGCGTTCTTCATTATATGCAGCGCACGGCGATTCAAGGTTCGCCAACGACTTTGACGAACATTACGCAACAATATCAATACGGCGGAAAACAGTTCGAGGACAATATTCATCCCTTCAGAAAACATTTTGAAGAGTTGAAGGTCAGCGAAACGTACATCACGGCAAAACATACGGTCACAGAAGCAGATATTACCAATTTCGCCAATGTTTCCGGCGACAATTTTTATGCGCATATGGACGCAACCTCTTTGGAAGGAACGATTTTCGAAGGTCGAGTTGCGCACGGTTATTTCATTCTCAGCAAAGCCGCGGGATTATTTGTTGACCCAAGAAAAGGTCCTGTTTTGCTGAATTATGGTTTGGACGAATGCCGTTTCGTGAAACCAGTTTATCCTGGAATGACGATTGGCGTGAAGTTTACCTGCAAAGAAAAAATCAGTCAGGAAAAACGGGATGAAGATGATATTGCCAAAGGAATCGTCCGCTGGCTCGTGGATGTTTACGACGAAATCGGTGAAACTGTGGCGATTGCGACGATTCTGACAATGGTAAAGAAACTGAATCAGGAATAAATCAATAAATAAGATAAAAATAAAAAGAATAAATTATTTTCGGAGTTTTGTATTTATGGCAGCTTAATCCGTCCTCCGTTCCCGCTATTTTTTTCCAAGCTTTTCCAGCCACAAAAAAATGAGCTCCACTCAGGCCGGGCTGCAGATTCAACATAAAATCAAATCACCAACAACGATCAACCAACAACAAAAATGAACGCATACGTAAAATCAACCATAGAAAACGGAATCGGAACTATAGAGTTTTTTCATCCGCAAAGCAACTCGATGCCGAGTTCTCAACTTAAAAATCTTGTAGAAGAAATCAACAACCTTGGAAAAAATGACGATGCAAAAGTCATCATCCTGAAAAGTGGCGGCGAAAAAGCCTTTTGTGCAGGCGCATCTTTCGACGAATTGATTTCCATTCAAGACTTCGAAACGGGGAAAACATTTTTCTCTGGATTCGCCAATGTCATCAATGCAATGCGAAAATCCCCAAAACTCATCATCGCAAGAATCCACGGAAAAGCTGTTGGTGGCGGTGTTGGTATTGCGTGTGCTGCGGATTATACTTTTGCGACAGAAAATGCTTCTGTAAAACTAAGTGAATTGGCGGTAGGAATTGGACCTTTCGTCATCGGACCAGTTGTCGAAAAGAAAATCGGGACTTCGGCTTTTGCACAATTGGCGATTAATGCTACCGAATTTTATTCTGCAGAATGGGCGAGAGAAAAAAATATGTTTCAGGATATGTACGAAACGACAGAGGAAATGGATGCCGAAATTCAAATTCTAGCAGAAAAGTTAGCATCGTCCAATCCGGAAGCAATGCAGAAACTGAAAGAAATATTCTGGAAAGGCACCGATGATTGGGATGAGCTATTGGTTGAGCGTGCGGAAATCAGCGGAAAATTGGTTCTTTCGGATTTTACAGTTCAGGCGATCAATCAATTTAAGAATAAATAGCGATAATTACGAGATAAAATTTGCAGAATAAAAAATATTTCCTATTTTTGCATCCTCAAAACCAGAGTTGCTGGATCCATTAGTCCGATGCTCATATATTTAAACAATAATTTTAAAACTTCTGAAAATGAAAAAAGATATCCACCCAAGTAACTATAGATTGGTAGTTTTCAAAGATATGAGTAACGAGGAAACTTTCCTTTGCAAATCTACTGCTGATACAAAAGATACTATCGAATTCGAAGGATCTGAATACCCATTAATCAAAATGGAGATTTCTTCTACTTCTCACCCTTTCTACACTGGTAAAACCAAATTGGTTGACACTGCAGGTAGAGTTGACAAGTTTATGAACAAATACAAAAAATTCGCTAAATAATTTTAGCAGATTTTTAGAAATATAAAAACCTTTCGGATTTCCGAGAGGTTTTTTTGTTATTTTTGCTTCCTTAGAAGTTAGACTTTAGAAGTGAGAAATTAGATTTTTCCTGCTTCTGTCTAACCTTTATCCTCTAACCTCTAACATCTAAAAAAAATGCAGCTCGTTTTTTCAGACGCACAATATTGGGAAGATTTCCTTCCGCTTACATTCACAAAACCTATTGCAGAGATGCGGATGGGAATCCTGACTTTTTCAGAAAGATGGAAGAGACTTCTCGACATCGATGATGTTTTCTACATCACAGAAAACTATCTTCAGGACAAATTCAAAAAACCGGAACCCAAGCAAAGTCTTTTCATCGTTCCCAACTTTTTCCCGTCCGATGAGGTTTTAAGACAGATTAAAGATCTTCAGCCAGGCGAAGCTTTGGTTTATGACAATGAAGTTTTGGTGGCTAACATCAATATGGACAATTTTTCTCTCAATCAAATCAGTAAAATGACTGATATTACAGAGAAGTTGTTATTTATCGAAAAACCCACCGATATCTTTTCTCACAACGATTTTGCCATCAATTTTGATTTCGAATTGGTGACGAAAGGAAAAACATCTCAGGTATTATCTTCTACCAACGGTTTCATCGGCGAAAAAGAAAATCTGTTTATCGAAGAAGGTGCAACGATAGAATTTTCAACACTCAATTGCAAAACCGGAAAAATCTACGTCGGAAAAAATGCCGAGATTATGGAAGGTTCCAATATCCGAGGGTCATTAGCACTTTGCGAAGATTCAAAAATCAATCTCGGAACCAAACTTTACGGCGGAACTACCATTGGCCCGCATTCTAAAGTTGGAGGCGAGGTAAACAATATTGTTATTTTCGGCTATTCTAATAAAGGCCACGACGGTTTTCTCGGCAATTCCGTGATTGGAGAGTGGTGCAATCTGGGCGCAGACACCAATTCATCAAACTTAAAAAATAATTATGCCTCTGTAAAACTGTGGAATTACAGAAAAGAGATTTTCATAGACACAGAATTGCAGTTTTGCGGTCTGATTATGGGAGATCATTCCAAAACTGCCATCAATACGCAGCTCAATACAGGCACAGTTGTTGGGGTGGCATCCAATATATTCAAACCCGGTTTCCCTCCCAATTTGGTAGACAATTTTTCCTGGGGCGGAATGAAGGGTGACGAGAAATTCCGTCTGGATAAAGCATTCGAAGTAGCAGGAAAAGTAATGGATCGCAGAAAAATCCCGCTGACAGAGTATGACAAAGACATTCTGAAATATATCTATAATGAGTTTTAATTTTAAAACTCATTTTTTTTAAGATAAAATTGGCTGCCTTTCAGGTTTCGGAAAACTGTTTTGTGTCAAAGTTTGCTTATTTTTGCATTCATCGATTTCTGCAGACTGTTCTGGAATCTAATTTTAAACTCTATATATAATAATGAAGCAGTTTCTTCTGTGTCTTTTTACACTATTGCTTTTGGCAAGTTGTGCCAGGGTAGGCTCTCCCGTGGGTGGCAGCAAGGATTCGATCCCGCCAAAAATGATCGGTTCCAATACAGACACCACCAGAGTCGGCGTCCCGAGAGATATCAAAAAGCTCAGAATAGATTTTGACGAATATATCCAACTCAAGGATGTCAGCAGAAATCTTATTATTTCGCCGCCCATCAATTATACCAAGATTATTCCTTCCTCTACAGGCAACAGATATTTGGAAATCCAGTGGAAAGACACGCTTCAGGCCAATACAACTTATAATTTCAACTTCGGAAATTCTGTGGTAGACCTTAATGAAAGCAATACGCTGCCTTATTTCAACTTCGCTTTTTCAACGGGTGAGAAGCTGGATGATCTTTACATCAGCGGTTCTATTATAGATGCGCTTGGAAATGAAAAAAATCCTGAAGGCAAAGACAAAAATCTCGTAGTAGGTCTTTATCAGGTCAAAGATACCATGAACTACCGTCAAAAGCCGTACTATATATCAAAAGCCGATCCCGACGGTTATTTTGAATTGAATTACCTGACGCCCGGGAAATATAAGATCGTGGGCTTCGATGATGAGAATTCCAATTCCATTTATGATATTGGAAAAGAAAATGTGGCCTTTCAAAAAGAAGAGATAGACCTTTCAACAAGCATTTCTGGTTTGAAGTTGAAATCTTTCCCGTCCAAAAAAGCAGTGAGATACAAAGAACTGACCGTTTCTACCGGAGGCGTTACAATGCTGTTTGAAGGTAATCCTGAAAAAGTCGTGGTAAAAGCCGTTGGTGATAAGCCTTCAGATTATAAAGTGACGCACAAATCCAAATCAGACTCGGTAAAGATCTGGTTTGATGCCGCCAAAGAAAATATCGGCGCCACGGTAAGTGAAAATATCAGGTTTTCCTACGACACAGGTGCCAAGCAGGACACGATGTCTGTCTTTTACAAAAAACCGGCGAAAGATGAAATGACTATTTCCAATCCTTTCACCAACAAACTGGCTCCGGAAACAGATTTCAGATTTTCATCCAATTATATCATTAATAAAATACAGCCGGAAAACTGGAAACTGGCAGCCGACAGTATTGCACAGAGTTTTACAGCAAGCATTTCTGAGCTAGATTCTACACAGGTGATTGTAAAATCTAACTTCATTACCGGCAAGAAATACCAGCTTACAGTTCCCAAAAATACGTTGAGCTCTTTCTACAATAGGTCTAGCGAAAGTGTCCGTTTTGATTTTGAGGTAGCAAAACCGGAAGATTTTGGAAGTTTTGCAGCACATATTATAAATCCACCAACGCAGAAATTCTGGATTCAGCTTCTAAATGAGAAAAATGAAACCGCTTACCAGCAATACACCAACTCCGCAGATGTAAAATTTGTCAATTTAAAACCGGGTGCGTACAGGCTGAGAATTTTGGTAGATAATAATGAAAACGGCGTCTGGGACAGTTCAGATTTCGAAAATGAAGTTTTAGGTGAAGAGGCTTATCTGTTCAGAAAATCCGGAGATAAGGAAATAATGAGCAAAATCAATATCCGCCCGATGTGGGAAATCAACGAAAATTGGGATCTTACAAAAGAAGAACAATCCGCCAATTGAAAAAGATAATTTTTTGGATCGCCGCCGTTTTCGTAGGAATACAGCTCATTCCTGACGACAGAACAAATAAAGCTGTCACCGCTAAAGACAATTTCATTGATATTTATAAAACACCACAGCATATCACGGTTATTTTGAAAAACGCATGTTACGACTGTCATTCCAACGAAACGAAATATCCGGACTATGCCTACATCGCTCCAATCTCCTGGATGGTGAAAGATCATATTAATGAAGGTCGGGAGCACCTCAATTTCTCAGAATGGGGCACATATAACAAAGAGCTCAAAGAAAATGCATTAGAAAAGACAATTGCTACCGTCAAAGATCTTCAGATGCCGCTGCCTTCCTATATACCGTATCATCCCAAAGCCAATCTTACCTCAAAACAGAGAGAATTACTTCAGGCCTACTTCACAGATCTTCAGAAAAAGTAATTTTAGAATGTTATTCTTATACATAAGTCAGATATTTTATATATTTGATAAAAACTATAAGTTATGAATAAGTTATTAATTACAATATTGCTTCTTTGTTCATTTGCAGCCAAAGCGCAGCAGGAGAATGATGAAAAGATGAATCTCGTAAAAGTCAACCTTACATCCATCGCCTTCCGAAATTATCAGTTTGCCTACGAACGGTTGTTTACAAAGAGATTTTCCGTTCAGGTCTCATACGGTGTCATCCCTGCCGGACAGGTTCCGATGATAGATGAGATCATAAAAGATGAAAATGTAGATAATATCAAATTAGGCGGCAGCAATCTTACGATAGAACCAAGGTTTTATCTCGGCAGAGGCTATGGCCACGGATTCTATATCGCGCCGTACTACAGATACTCCCATTTTAATATAGACAACCTGACGTACCGTTACACTTCGGATGATCCCGCAGCTGCAGGTGCGAAAATTCCCATCTCATTTACCGGGAAGACCAACTCAAACAATATAGGATTGATGATCGGAGCCCAATGGCTGTTGGGCAGGAATGACAACTGGGTGCTGGATGTCTGGTTTATCGGTGGCCATTACGGCGGCGCCAGCGGGACCATCACCGGAAAGTCGGGCAGGCCACTCACCCAGTACGAACAAAATCAGCTCAACGAAGATATTAAAGACCTGGACATCTCTCTGTTCGATTACGAAGTTACCACCAATTCTTCCGGCGCTGTAATCAAGCTGGACTCCGGCTGGCTAGGCGTAAGATCCGGCATCTCGTTCGGCTACAGGTTCTAGAATATTATTCTTGGCGATTCTGCAAACCTGCCATTTCTCTGCCGGCGCTGTTTTGCAGACCGGGCTATCCGTTGCAATCTTTTTATCAGAATCTTAGTTTTCTTTTTCCTGCGCAGTCCTTATAAAAAGGATTTCCA
>Ga0308164_10000255_pt1 | contig 116824 bp, 103 predicted proteins | sample PhyTR2_FD_201031 | JGI IMG/M metagenome (GOLD analysis project Ga0308164, IMG submission 201031) | Phyllosphere microbial communities from UC Gill Tract Community Farm, Albany, California, United States - DLSLT.R2 | ecosystem: Host-associated > Plants > Phyllosphere > Unclassified | place...
TAACAAGGCTAGCGATGACGCAGTGGACCGGTGGCTATGTGGAAGGGATCGACTACACCCACGGCTACTATCGCGAACTCGGTCCGTTGCACGCGGCCATGGCGCTGGCCCATGCCGGCGTGCGTATGCCCACGGTCGGCCATGCGTGCGAACTCGGTTTCGGCCAGGGCCTGTCCACCAACATCCACGCGGCCGCCAGCAACGTCGCCTGGTACGGCACCGATTTCAATCCGTCGCAGGCCCGGTTTGCCGCCCACCTGGCGCAGGCGGCCGACAGCGGCGCGCAACTGGTGGACCAGTCGTTTGCCGACTATTGCGCACGCCCTGATCTGCCCGATTTCGACTTCATCGCGCTGCACGGCATCTGGAGCTGGGTGTCGCCAGACAACCGGGCGCTGCTGCTCGACTTCTTGCAACGCAAGCTCAAACCCGGCGGCGTGCTCTACCTGAGTTACAACTGCCATCCCGGCGGTGCACCGATGGCGCCGGTGCGCGAACTGCTGAGCGGCTATGCCGCGCGCATGACGGCGCCGGACGCCGGCATCGATCGCCGCATCGACGCCGCGCTGGCGTTTGCCGGCAAGTTGCTGGCCACGCGCCCCGCCTACCTGGAAGCGCATCCGCAACTGGCCGAACGCGTGGCAACCCTGCAACGGCAGGACCGCCGCTACCTGGCCCATGAATATTTCAACCAGGACTGGCAACCGGTCAGTTTTGCCGAGCAGGCGGCCACGCTGGGCGCGGCAGGCCTTGAATTCGCGTGTGACGCTCACCACCTCGACCAGATCGGCTTGCTCAACCTGAGCGCAGCGCAACGCGCATTATTGGCGCAATTGCCCGACCCGGTGCTGTGCCAGGGCGTGCGCGACGTGATGATGAACCAGAACTTCCGCCGCGACTACTGGGTCAAGAGCGCCGACCGGCAGCGCCTGGCTCCCGCCGAGCACGACGCCGCGCTGCGCGGCCAGCGCGTGGTGATGGTGATGCCGCGCACCGACGTCGAACTCCGGGTGCGGACCAGCACCTTCGATATCGCGCTGAACCAGGCCGCCTATACGCCGCTGCTCGACCTGCTGCAAGACCACCAGCCGCGCACCGTGGCCGAAATCGAGCGCGCGGTGCCGATGCGCGGTGGCTTGCGCCAGCTGTACGAGGCGATCTTCATCCTGTGCGGCACCGGCGTGCTGGCGCCCGCGCAGGCGCCTGTCACGGTGGCCGCCGCGCGGGCGGGCAGCCGCCGGCTGAACCTGGCGCTGTGGGCGCGCGCGCGCGACAGCGACGACATCAGCTACCTGGCGTCGCCGGTCATCGGCGGCGGCCTGGCCATGCCCCGCATTCTGCAACTGTTTCTGCTCGCACAATCGCAAGGCGTGCGCGGTGCGGCGGCCTGGAGCGAGTTTGCGTGGGCCATCGTGGCCGGCCAGGAGATGCCGCTACAGCGCGAAGGCCAGTCGCTGACCACCGCCGCCGATCAACTGGCCGAACTGCGGCGCAAGGCGGAAATTTTCGAAAGCGCGTACCTGGCCATGTACCAACTGCTGGGCATTGCCGATACTGCGTGATGCATTTAAATATTATCAAGTCAAACCAAGGAATCGCACCATGAACGACTGGACCGGCGGCTATGTCGCAGATCTCAATTACACCCACGGCTACTACCAGGAACTCAGCTCCTTGCGGATTGCCATGGCCTTCGCCAGCGCCGGCCTGCAAACGCCGGCGAGCGGGACAGCCTGCGAACTCGGCTTCGGTCAGGGTGTCTCCGCCAATATCCACGCGGCCGCCGGCATCACCCGCTGGCACGGCACCGACTTCAATCCGGCCCAGGCGGCGTTCGCGCGCGACCTGGCCGCAGTCTCGGGCAATGGCGCGCAACTGGTGGACCAGTCGTTTGCCGAATTCGTCGCCCGCGACGACCTGCCCGACTTCGACTACATCTGCGTGCACGGCATCTGGTGCTGGGTGTCGCCCGCGAACCAGGCGCTGATCGTCGACTTCGTGCGCCGCAAGCTCAAGGTGGGCGGCGTGCTCTTCATCAGCTACAACTGCCAGCCCGGCTGGGCGCCGATGGCGCCGGTGCGCGGCTTGCTCACCAGTTACACCAATACCATGACCGCCCCCGGCGCCGGCCGCACCCAGCGCATCGACAGCGCACTCGATTTCACCGACCGCCTGCTGGAAACCACACCCGCCTATTTCGCCGCTTATCCGCGCGTGGCGGAAAGATTGAAGTCGCTGCGCGCGCAAAACCGTCAATACCTGGTGCACGAATACTTCAGCCGCGACTGGCAGCCGACGAGCTTTGCCGAGATGGCGGACATCCTCGGGGAAGCCAAGCTCACCTATGCCTGCTCGGCCCAGTATCTCGACCACATCGTCGAACTGAACTTGAGCCGGCCCCAGCATGCGCTGCTGGCCGAGCTGACCGACCCGGTCTTCCACCAGAGCGTGCGCGACTTCATGGTCAACCAGAATTTCCGCTGCGATTACTGGGTCAAGGGCGCGCGCCCGCTGTCGCTGCTGGAAAAGGCCGAAGCCATGCGCCGCCAGCGCGTGGTGCTGGTGGCGCCACCGCATTTGTTCGACCTGAAAATCACGGGCCGCGCCATCGAAGGTCAGTTGAGCGAAGCGATCTACTTGCCGCTGCTGCAACTGCTGGCGGACTACCAGCCGCACACGGTGGGCGAACTGGAAGCGGCGCTGGCGGACCAGGGCCTGACGCTGACGCAGGTGTTCGAGGCAATGCTGATGATGATCGGCAAAGGCAATGTGATGCTGGCGCAGGAAGCGGATGCCATCGAGGCCGCCACTGCCACCGCCCAGCGCCTGAACCTGGCCCTGTTCGAGCATGCGCGCAGCAGCGAGGAAATCGCCTTTATCGCGTCGCCGGTGCTGGGCGCAGGCGTGTCGGCGCCGCGCATCGTGCAGCTGTTCCTGCTGGCGCACGTGCAAGGCTTGCGCGGCGTGGCCGCCCTCACCGACTTCGTGTGGAACACGCTGTCGTCGCAGGATCACCGCATAGTCAGGGACGGCGTGCGGCTCGATGACCCGGCCGACAGCATTGCCGAAATCACGCTGCAGGCCGAACGCTTCGAGAAAGACTTCCTGGCGATGTACCTGGCGCTGCGCATCATCGCCTGATCGCCTGATCGCCTGGCTATTGCGCCAGCAACTCGGCGTAACGCGCCACGTCGACGTTGCCGCCGCTGATGATGATGCCCACGCGCTGGCCTTGCAGCTGCTCTTTCATGGCGCGCGCGGCAGCCAGGCCCAGGCAGCCGGTCGGTTCCACCACGAGCTTCATGCGCGCGGCAAAGAAACGCATTTCGGCGCGCAACTGCTCATCGCTCACGGTCACAATATCGTCGACATCGCGGCGGATGATGGGGAACGTCAGGTTGCCCAGGTGCTGGGTCTGGGCGCCGTCGGCGATCGTCTTCGGGGTGTCGATGTGGACGATGCTGCCGCTGCGGAACGATTGCTGGCCGTCATTGCCCGCTTCCGGCTCCACACCGTACAGTTTGGTGGCCGGCGACAAGGCACGCGTGGACAGCGCCGAACCGCTCAGCAACCCGCCGCCACCGAGGCACACGAACAGCGTGTCGAGCGAGCCCACTTCCTCGAACAGCTCCTTGGCGGCCGTACCCTGGCCGGCGATCACGTCGGCGTGGTCGTACGGCGGAATGAGCGTGAGGCCACGCTGCTGCGCCAGGTCGCGGCCGATCTGTTCGCGGTCTTGCGTGTAGCGGTCGTACAGCACCACTTCCGCGCCATAGCCACGGGTGGCGGCGATTTTCGATGGCGGCGCATCGTGCGGCATGACGATAGTGGCCGGGATGCCGGTCAGCTGCGCCGACAAGGCAATGCCCTGCGCATGGTTGCCGGACGAGAAAGCCACGACACCGGCACGGCGCTGCCCGGCATCGAACTTGGCCAGCGCGTTATACGCGCCGCGGAACTTGAACGCGCCCATGCGCTGCAAGTTTTCACACTTGAAAAACACTTCGGCGCCCAGCTCGCTGTTGGCGGTGCGCGAAGTCATTACCGGCGTGCGGTGGGCAACGCCGGCAATGCGTTCCGATGCAGCAACCACATCGGCATAGGTGGGCAGAGTTTGATCGGTCATGATGGTTTCCTTGATTAACGGGCGTCGTTGTAGACGGTGGCACGGGAGACGTTGAGGTAGGCGGCAACGATATCCATCGCGCGCCGCACGTCGGACAGGCCGCTGTCCTTGAGCTCGCGCATCAGCGCGCGGCGCTCGTCGGCCTTGAGCGCGCGCGGCGTGGTGCCGTGGCGGGCGGCAAAGTCGTCGATGCGCAGGCGGATGGCGTCGGCGCCGGTGGGCTGCAGGGTATCGTTGACGGCGGCGGCCGTGTCCACGCTGCCGAACTGGGTCAGCATGGTGTTGAGGCTGCGGAACACGGTGAGATCGACATTCAGGCACAGCGCCGCCACGTAGCGGCCATCGCTGTCCTTGATGCCGACCGACGTGCTCTTGGCCAGGCGGCCGTCCGGGAAGGTATTGGGGTAGTTGGCGATCACCTGGTCGAAGTCGGGATCGGCCGCGCGCGCCAGCCCCAGCTCGGTAGCCGGCTCGCCCACGCTGCGCCCGGACAGGTTGTTATGGATCGCCAGAATGGCGTGCTCGGGCTCGGTCAGGTCATGCAGCACCACTTCGCAAAAAGGCGCCAGCGTCTTGCCCAGGCCATCGGCCACCTGCTGGAGCTGGGCCAGCAGGTTCTGGTGTTCGGAAGTTTTTTTCATCCAAACATATTATCTTGTTTTAGACTTTTTGTACAATACCTGGATTGAATGGCGATGCGTCGAGGTATTCCCACGCCAAAGCCAGCGGCATGTCGCGCAGCAGCCATTGTTCCACCTTGAAATCGAGCGAACGCCCGGTGTCGCCTTCGAGATGGCCGGGGACAAGCTCGTGCCATTGCAGCGTGACCGTACCCGTCAGTTGCAGCAGCCGGCCCTGCTCGAAGTCGGGAATGATCAGTCCCGCATGGGGATCGACCGCGAAGTTGCCCAGCGTGTTGAACATGCTGTTGCCGTGATAATCGGGGATGCGCAAGGTGTGCTCGTCCAGCAGTTGCACGAAACCGCGGTTGCCGCCCCGGTGCGAGGCATCGGCGCCGCTGTCGGCGTGATGGCTGGCGATGAACACGGTATCGGCCTGGCGCACGATCTCTGCCACGACGCCGCTCAGCGTGGTACCACGGGCGGCCTGCTGCGGCAACACGCGCGGACCTGGCTGACTGCGCTGGCGCAGCTGGCGGCGCTGGATGTACTGCGGGCAGTTCGGATACGCTTCCCGCACTTCAACCTCGACATGGCGCCCGTTGAGATGGCGGACCACGCCATTGACGCGGTAGCGGCGGCGCTTGCCCAGGTCGATGAACAGCATTCCCAGTTGCGCGCCCACGGCCAGGTTGGCCCACAGCGGATCGGCGGCATCGCGCGCGGCAGCCGGTGCCTCGATCAGCACGGCGTCGCCGTCCGCGTGGGCAAAGCCCGGTTGGCCGAACAGCATCGACGACCACATCCCTCCAGCGCTGTCCGCGCTGGCCAGCACGACCATGAACTGGCCGGCAATGAACGGCCGCGCGCCGGCCATCACGGTCGCAGAGATCATCCCGGTGCGCTGCTCGGCGATATGACTCTGCCCGGCGCGTTGCTGCACGGCCAGCTCGCCGGCATGAAAAGTATGGTCGTCCATGGTCTGTCTCCCGATCGATTGCTGATGTTGTCATTGTGCGAAATAATGGGCCACGCGGGAATAGCCGCGCCGCGACAATCACCGTTTCGCCTGGAGAAAGAATGGACCAGTTTCACCTGATGAATGTTTTTGTTGCCACGGGCGAGGAAGCCAGCTTTGCCAGGGCGGCGCGGCGCCTGGACCTGTCGCCGGCAGCAGTTACCCGCGCCATTGCCGCGCTTGAGGAACTGTTGGGCGTCAAGCTCTTGCAGCGCACCACGCGCCACGTGCGCCTGACCGAGGCGGGTCAGCGCTACCTCGACGACAGCCGCACCATCCTGGCCAGCCTCGAGGAAGCCAACCAGGCTGCCGCCGGCATCAACGCAGCGCCCCGGGGCAATCTGTCGGTGACGGCGCCGGTACTGTTCGGCAAATTGTTCGTGATGCCGGGCATCGTGCAATTCCTGGACACGTATCCCGAGGTGGACGTGTCCGCCTGGTTCCTCGACCGCGTGGTCAACCTGGTCGATGAAGGCATCGACGTGGCTGTGCGCATCGGTCACCTGCCCGACTCCGGCCTGAAGGCGGCGCGCGTGGGCCAGGTGCGGCGCGTGCTGTGCGCGGCGCCCGCCTATCTCGACCGCCACGGCGTGCCCGCCGACCCGGCCGACCTGTCACACCACACCATCATCTCCGCCAATCACATGTCGCCGCGCGTGGAGTGGAAGTTCGGCGCGCAGGACGACCAGACCACGGTACGCCTGCACGCGCGCCTGACGGTCACCAGCAATGATGCGGCCATCACCGCAGCCGTCGCCGGGCTGGGCATCTGCCGCCTGCTGTCCTACCAGGTGGCCGACGACGTCGCTGCCGGCCGCCTGCGCATCCTCCTGGCCGAGCACGAGGAATCCCCGTGGCCGGTGCACGTGGTGCACCGCGAGGGCAAGTTCGGCTCATCGAAGGTGCGGTACTTTATCGACCTGCTGGTGGCCCACCTGCGCGCGCATCCATACCTGCGCGATCTGCCGAAGGCCGAGCTGCACCTGCTCGACACCGGTCACTTCGCACTGGAAGAAGACAGCGCTGCCATTGGCGCCCTGATGCGCGATTTTCTCGGGCGTCACGTCAAGCGCTAACCGGGCGGCGGACCGGTGTGCGGTTTTCGACACCGTCCTCTAATCCAGGCGTATCGGTGCGCCGCAGCGCGGGACAGTTCGTATAATGGTCCAACAACAACCATTGGAGACCGATCATGAAACTGCTTGCCGCCACGGCTGCCGCCGCCACCGCCCTGCTCGCTTTTGGCGCCCCGCTTGTCCACGCCGCCGACCTGGCGTCGCCGGTGGGACTGTGGCAAAACATCGACGACGAGACCAACAAGCCCAAGGCGCTGATCCGCATCACCGACACCAACGGCACTCTGCAAGGCCAGATCGAAAAACTGTACCGCGATGCCGGCGAAGACCAGAATCCGCTGTGCGTGAAATGCGAAGGCGCCAAGAAGGACCAGCCGATCACCGGCATGGTCATCCTCACCGGCCTGAAGAAAGAGGGCGACGAATACACGGGCGGTGAAATCCTCGACCCGGCCAAGGGCAAAACCTACAAGAGCAAGATGCACCTGACCGACGGCGGCAAAAAGCTCAGCGTACGCGGCTACATCGGCACGCCCATGCTGGGCCGCACGCAAACCTGGGTACGGCAGGACTGATTCAACTGCCTGCAACGACAACCAGCCGGCGTGATGCCGGCTTTTTTACGCCGCTCAGGGAAACGATGCGTTCAGCGCACGGCAGCGGTGCGCATCGCTCCGGCCTACGGCCTACTGCTGTATGCCCTTGCCGGTGGCGGTCCAGTAGATGCCGCCCATCAGGTGCGCCAGGTATTGCGGGTCGCGGTACATTTCGCCGTTATGGCCCAGCGAGGTGACGAATACCCGCCCCTTTTCAACCTGGTGATACCACGCCACCGGGTGGTCGCGGCCCATGCCTTGCGTGGTCTGGCCGGGCCAGATTTTGGTCGGGTCGTAGGTGCTTTCATCGACGTTCAGCACCGGGTGGATCGCGATGTTGTGGGGATTGTCGAAGATGTACCATTCGTCGCTCCAGATCCAGCGGTCGGGAATGCCGAACGTGGCCGGGAATTTTTTATCGACCACGTACGCCACGCCGGTTTGCAGCATCGGGTGGTTGCCCACCCGGCGGCCCACCAGCTTTTCAAACCACGGCCAGGTATTGGCGGGAATGATCAGCGAGCGGTGCACCAGCATGGCGTTGCCGCCGCCGCGCATGTAGTCCTCGAACTTTTTACGACGCGCTTCGTTCAGTTCCTCGCCCGGCGTGTTGAGGAACACGATGGTGGCGTACTGTTTCAGATCGCCGTCGAATGCCTCGGGCCGGTGCGTATACACCACTTCGAATGCATGCAGCTTGCCCAGCTTTTCCAGGCTGTCGCGCGCGATCGGGATGTATTCGTAGTGGTATTTGCCGGGCATGGCAAACACCAGTATCTTGTACTGGTCGTCGGCGCGGCTGGGCGCGGCCAGCAGCAAGGTGGCGATAGCCAGCACGGCCAGCAGGATTTTTCGCATGGTTGTCTCCGTGATTTTGATCTAGTTAGCGCTAACATCGGACTGATCAATATACACGTTTTTACTACGCAAGTGATACGATTCTCGACGATGAAAATATTCCTGATCCTGGTGGGTTGGATAGCCGTGGCGCTCGGTGTGCTGGGCATCTTCCTGCCGCTGCTGCCGACCACGCCGTTCCTGCTGCTGGCCTCGGCCTGCTTCGCGCGCGGCTCCTCGCGCATGCACAACTGGCTGCAAACCAACCGCGTGTTCGGCAAGTACCTGCGCGACTATGAAAACGGCCACGGCATGCCGCTGCGCGCCAAGGTCTGGGTGCTGATCTTCATGTGGTGCTCGATGGGGTATTCGATGTGGCGCTTGCAGCATTTGCCGGCGTTGCAAGTGCTGCTGGTGGTGATCGGCGCCGGCGTGACGATCTATCTGACGCGCTTCGTGCCGACCATGGTGATGGCGAAAAAGCCGGACTAAACCGGACTAAACCGGCGGCGTCGCATGCTTGCGCAAGTGTCGATCCAGACTGTTGGCAAAGCTCTGGCGGTCGCTCTGGCTGAAGGCTGCCGGGCCGCCGGTATCGACCCCGCTGCCGCGCAGCTCGTCCATGAAGGCGCGCATGGTCAGCATCTGGGCGATATTGTCGTTGGTGTAGAACTCGCCGCGCGGATTGAGCGCAAAGCCGCCCTTCTTCAGTACGTCGGACGCCAGCGGAATGTCACCGGTCACCACCAGGTCGCCGGGCGCGAGCAGGCGCACGATTTCCTGGTCGGCCACGTCGGCGCCGGACGGCACTTGCACCGAACGGATGAAGCGCGATGGCGGTACTCTTAACAGCTGGTTGGCCACCAGCGTGACCTGCAACTGCATGCGATCGGCCACGCGGTACAGGATATCTTTTACCACCGCCGGACAGGCATCGGCATCGACCCAAATCTGCATCACAGGTCCGCCCACAGTTCGCCGTTGGGGCTGGTGCGCGGGGGCGTCACGCCGAAGTGGCGGTAGGCGGCCGGCGTGGCTACCCGGCCGCGCGGCGTGCGCTGCAAAAAGCCTTGCTGGATCAGATAGGGTTCGAGCACGTCTTCGATGGTGTCGGCCGCTTCGCCGATGGCTGCCGCCAGGTTGCCGATACCCACCGGGCCGCCGCCGAACTTGAACAGCACCGCTTCGAGCAGCTTGCGGTCCATCACGTCGAAGCCGACGGTATCGACATCGAGCATGACCAGCGCGGCATCGGCCGTGGCCTTGGTGATGTCGCCATTACTTTTCACTTCCGCGTAGTCGCGCACGCGGCGCAGCAGGCGGTTGGCAATACGCGGCGTGCCGCGCGCGCGGCGGGCGATTTCCACTGCGCCGTCGGGGTGAATATTGGCCTTGAGCAGCGCGGCGCTACGGGTGACGATCTTGGTCAGTTCCTCGGTGTTATAAAACTCCAGGCGGGCGACGATGCCGAAGCGGTCGCGCAGCGGATTGGTCAGCATGCCGGCGCGCGTGGTGGCGCCCACCAGCGTAAACGGTTGCAGGTCGAGCTTGACCGAGCGCGCAGCCGGGCCCTCGCCGATCATGATATCGATCTGGTAGTCTTCGAGCGCCGGGTACAGGATTTCCTCGACCACCGGCGACAGGCGGTGGATCTCGTCGATGAACAACACGTCGTTCGCTTCGAGGTTGGTCAGAATGGCGGCCAGGTCACCCGGACGCTCAAGCACCGGGCCCGACGTCTGGCGCAGGTTGACGCCCATTTCGCGGGCGATGATATTGGCCAGCGTGGTCTTGCCGAGGCCAGGCGGACCGAACAGCAAAGTATGGTCAAGCGCCTCGCTGCGGTTGCGCGCGGCGGCAATAAAAATCTCGAGCTGGTCGCGGATCTTGGACTGCCCGACATATTCATCGAGAAGCTTGGGACGCAAGGCCCGTTCGATGGCCTCTTCGTTGGGCGACGTGGGCGCTGCGTCGATAATGCGCTGTTCGGTGAAGCTGTCGGTCTGGATGCTCATGCGTTACTTGGTCGTGGTGGATTGGTGCGAAATGCATGCAAAACAGGCGGCTCCCGGCTTGCCAATGCACAGTGTAGGCTAGTTTGCGCAAACCGCCCAGCCAGTACATCACCCCTTGGATAACGCCTTCAACGCCTGCTTGATGCCGTCCGACACGCCGGCGCCCGCCGGGACGGTTTTGAGCGCCAGCAGCGCTTCCTTGTCGGAGTAGCCCAGCGCCAGCAGCGCGTTGAGGATGTCCGATTGCGAGTCGGGGACCGATGGCGAACCGGCCGAGCCCAGGTCCGCGCCCAGCTTGCCTTTCAATTCGAGCAGCAGGCGTTCGGCGGTTTTCTTGCCGATGCCGGGCACCTTGATCAGGCGGCCCGATTCCTGCAGCGTCACCGCCTGCGCCAGGTCGGCGATCGACATGCCGGACAAGATCGACAGCGCGGTGCGCGCGCCGACGCCGCTGATCTTGATCAGCAAGCGGAACACGGCGCGCTCGTCGGCATGGCCGAAGCCGAACAGCAAATGGGCGTCCTCGCGGATGGCCTGGTGGGTAAACAGCACCACCTTCTCGCCCACGTTGGGCAGGTTGTAGAACGTGCTCATCGAAACATCGACTTCGTAGCCGACGCCACCGCAATCGACCAGCAATTGCGGCGGATTTTTTTCAAGCAAAATACCGGAGAGACGACCGATCATCGTGTGGACACCTTGTGAATGGGGATAAGTTAGCCGACCAGGCGACCACGCTTCATGCGCATGCCGGCCAGCGGACCGCCCAGCGCAGTGGCGCCGGCGGTGGTGGTCTTGATGCCGGCGCTGGCGATCAGGGTCAGCGTGTCGCGGCTGTGGGCGTGGCAGATGGCAATGCCGAGCGCGTCGGCGGCGTCGGTGCCAGGCAGGCCGGGCAGCGACAGCAACCGCGCCACCATGTCCTGCACCTGCGACTTGACGGCGCGGCCCGTGCCGACGACTGCCTGCTTGATCTGGGTAGGCGAATATTCGGCCACCGCCAGGTTGGCCGACACCAGCGCGCAAATCGCCGCGCCACGGGCCTGGCCCAGCAGCAAAGTCGATTGCGGATTGACGTTGACGAACACCTGCTCGATGGCCGAGCACTCGGGCTGGTAAATGCGCGCGACTTCAGCCACGCCGTCCAGGATCACCTTGAGGCGGGTAGGCAAATTGCCCTCGCCGCTCTTGATGGTGCCGGAAGCAATGTAGCGCAACTTGGCGCCCTGCTTGTGGATGACGCCAAAGCCAGTGGTGCGCAGGCCGGGGTCGATGCCGAGAATAATCATGCCGGGATTGTACTATGGCTAAAAATGATCATCCCCGCAAAAGCGGGGATGAAGGATCAAACTGTCGCTAAAGATTAATGATTAATGACGGAAATGGCGAACGCCCGTATAAACCATTACTACGCCGCGCTCATCAGCCGCATCGATCACTTCCTGGTCACGCATCGAACCGCCCGGGTGAATCACGCAGGTCGCGCCCGCATCGACCACCACGTCGAGGCCGTCACGGAACGGGAAGAACGCGTCCGACGCCACGACCGAACCGGTCAGCGACAGGCCGGCGTTTTGCGCCTTGATCGAGGCGATGCGGGCCGAGTCGATGCGGCTCATCTGGCCGGCGCCCACGCCCAGGGTCATGTTGTTGCCGCAGAAGACGATGGCGTTCGACTTGACGTATTTCGCCACGCGCCAGGCAAACATCAGGTCTTGCAGTTGCTGCGCGGTTGGTTGCAGTTTCGAGACCACTTTCAGGTCGCCGACCAGCACGTTTTTCGAGTCGGCCGACTGCACCAGCAAGCCGCCACCGACGCGCTTGAAGTCCATGGCATTGACGCCATCGCCCAAAGGAATTTCCAGCAGGCGCACGTTCTGCTTGGCCGACAGGATTTGTTTCGCTTCAGCGGTAAACACTGGCGCGATCAGCACTTCGACGAACAGCTTGGCCAGTTCCACGGCAGCCGCCGCATCGACTTCCACGTTGAAGGCGATGATGCCGCCGAACGCCGAGGTCGGATCGGTTTGCAGCGCGCGCTTGTAAGCGTCGGCAGCGTCGGTGCCCAGGGCCACGCCGCACGGGTTGGCGTGCTTGACGATCACGCACGCGGCGCTCTGGTCGAAGCCGCCCATGCTCTTCACGCATTCCCATGCAGCATCGGCGTCGGCGATATTGTTGAACGACAGTTCCTTGCCTTGCAGCTGGCGGTAGTTGGCCAGCGCGCCTGGCGTAGCGACGACATCACGGTAGAACGCGGCTGACTGGTGCGGATTCTCGCCGTAGCGCATGTCCTGCACTTTTTCAAACGCCACGTTCAGGTTCTTTGGATACGCGCCACGGGTGGCATGGGCGCGGTCCGGGCCCAGGCTGGTCAGGTAGTTGGCGATGGCGCCGTCGTACTGGGCCGTGTGGGCATACACCTTGGTGGACAGGCGGAAGCGGGTTTCGTAGCTGACGAAACCTGGGGTGTTGTCGGTGGTTTTCATTTCCGCCAGCACCACGCCGTAGTCGGCTGGATCGCAGATCACGACCACGTCCTTGTGATTCTTGGCCGACGAGCGCAGCATGGCCGGGCCGCCGATGTCGATGTTTTCGATGGCGTCGTCGAGCGAGCAGTCTTCCTTGGCAACAGTGGCCTGGAACGGGTACAGGTTGACCACCACCATGTCGATGGTAGGAATGTCGTGCTCGGCCAGCTTGGCCATGTGCTCGGGGAAATCGCGGCGGGCCAGGATGCCACCGTGCACTTTCGGGTGCAGGGTCTTGACGCGGCCATCGAGCATTTCCGGGAAGCCGGTGTAGTCGGCCACTTCGGTCACGGCCAGGCCGTTGTCGGCCAGCATTTTGGCGGTGCCGCCGGTGGACAGGAGCTTGACGCCCATGGCGGACAACGCGCGAGCGAAGTCCAGCACACCGGTTTTGTCGGAAACGGAGATGAGAGCTGATTTAATCATGGCTGAAGGCTAAGTCGTTTAGCTAGGTGGTTTGAATGAGGAGAAACAATCGGCACAACGGCCGATCCCCAGCCGTCCACGCCGGAAAACGCAGGCCGTTACAGCAGGCCGTGCTCTTGCAATTTCTTGCGTAAAGTATTGCGGTTGATGCCCAGCATCTGCGCCGCGTGCGACTGGTTGCCGTCCGCGCGCGTCATGACCACTTCCAGTATCGGCTTCTCGACGGTCAGCACGACCATGTCGTAGATATTCGACGCCTGCTGCTCGCCCAGGTCGTTGAAGTAGTCTTCAAGGCTTTTCTGCACTACTTCCTGGATACTTTCTTTGCTCATTTTGTACGTTCTCAATAATCTGTTGACGCTGGTAAATCATCACCAGGCTTGTGGCCCGGGCGCTTACCCTTTTGATATGACTTTTTTAGTGCTTGCTGGCTTGCGGCTCGCTGATCACGACAGGCTATGCGGCTTGCAAATCTTCAGAGAGGCGGTATTGTAACCGCTCGCCCCACTGTCGCTGCGATTCGAAGAACTGGTCCACTGCCTCCAGCTGCGTCTCGGTGCACTCCAGCAGGTTCATCCGTTGCCGGAATGCCTCGCCGCCAGGCAGGTCGCGCACGTACCAGCCGATGTGCTTGCGTGCGGTGCGCACGCCCAGATAGTCGCCGTAGAAACCGTAGTGGGCGCGCAGGTGTTCGTCCATCAGCGCGCGCACTTCGGCGATATATGGCGCCGGCAGGTGGGTGCCGGTTTGCAGGAAATGGTCGATCTCGCGGAAGATCCACGGCCGGCCCTGCGCCGCGCGCCCCACCATTACCGCGTCCGCGCCCGTGTAATCGAGTACGAATTTGGCTTTTTCGGGCGTGGTGATGTCGCCGTTGGCCACTACCGGGATCAGCACCGATTGCTTGACGGCAGCAATGGTGTCGTACTCGGCGTCGCCCGTATAGCCGTCGGCGCGGGTGCGGCCATGCAGGGTGAGCATGGCAATGCCGGCGTCTTCCGCGATGCGGGCAATCGCCAGCGCGTTCTTGTTCTCGCGGTTCCAGCCGGTACGAAATTTCAGCGTGACCGGCACATCCACCGCGCCGACCACGGCCGCGAGTATCTCACGCACCAGCGGCACGTTTTGCAGCAGGGCCGAACCGCACCAGCTGTTGCAGACCTTTTTCACCGGGCAACCCATATTGATATCGATGATCTGGGCGCCACGCTCGACATTGAAGCGCGCGCAGTCGGCCAGGTCTTGCGGATCGGCGCCGGCGATTTGCACGGCTTTCGGTTCCATCTCGCCCGTGTGGTCGGTGCGGCGCGAGCTTTTTTCGGTCGCCCACAGGCGCGGATTGGACGCCGCCATCTCGGATACCGCGTAGCCAGCCCCCAGCTGTTTGCACAGCTGGCGGAACGGCCGATCGGTCACACCCGCCATGGGAGCGACAAATACGTTGTTACGCAGTAAATGAGGACCGATTTGCACAGACGATACCTGGTGGGAGAGGAGGAACCTTCTATTTTACCCCAAGGACTGCTCATTTAATAAGCACTATTTTTTTATTAAATCGGCAAGGGTGTCCGCTTGACTTTGTTCAGATGATGTCGTCCAGGGCCACGGCCAAGTGCGCTACCTCGCCCCAGCTGTCGAGCACCAGCTTGCCCTCTATTGCATGAAATCGATTAATACTGGCATTCTTGACCTGGAAGTCACGCGGGCTGTCGAGCTGCATGCCGACCGCCTCGCGGTACGCGCATTCGAGCACGCCGCCGTGGGCCACGATGGCAATCGTCTTGCCCGGATGTTGCTCGGCCCAGCGGCCGATGGCGCCAATCGCGCGCGCATAAAACTGGCGGAAGCTTTCGGCCACGCGATCACCTGCCGGCATCACGGCGTCGATATCGCGCGCCTGCCACAGCACGAAATCCTGCGGATATTGCTGCTCGATCTCGGTGTACAACATGCCTTCGAATGCGCCATAGCCGCGCTCGCGCAAGGCGGCGTCGGTGTGCACGGTGGCGTGGTCGTAGTGCACCGCCACCGCCTGCGCGGTTTGCAGCGCGCGTTGCAGGTCGCTCGAGACGACCAGGTCCAGCCCCTCCCCCGCCAGCGCCTCGGCCAGAGCGCGCGCCTGGCGTTCGCCCTCGAGGTTGAGCGGAATATCGATATGGCCTTGCAGGCGGCGCACGGCGTTCCACGCCGTTTCGCCATGGCGGATCAGTACAATCTTGGTAGTGTTCATGCAGTCTTCGGTTTGCCCCGTGCAGCTTTAGGCGCCAGGGCGGGATTGAGGGTGTAGGTGGCGATCAGTTGCGCTTCATCGATGATGTGGCCGTGGATGGCATTCAATACGTCGGCGCACGTAAACCGCGCGGCCAGGTCCAGGCGTGGTAAGTCCAGCGCGTACAGGCGAAAGATGTAGTGATGCACGCGCTCGTCGTTCCACGGCGGGCACGGACCGTCGTAGCCGTAGTAGTCGCCAGCCATGGCTGCGTCGTGCGCGAACCAGCCGGTGTAATCGTTGAGTCCCTGGCGCAGCGCCAGGTCGCCCACGATGATCTCGGGCCCCGGCTTGCCATGCGGCGTCACGCCGTTTGAAAACGCGCCGGCCGGCAGTTCGCGACGCGACACGGGAATATCGACCAGGCTCCAGTGGAAAAAATCGCCGCGTGGCTCAAGCGCGGACAGCGACACATCGACGCGGTTGGCGTGTTTGGCATCGACCGGCGCATCGCCGTCGATGCACAGCAACACCAGCGACTCGGCGCCGGCCGGCACGTCGGACCAGGCAAGGTGCGGGTTGCGGTTGCCAGATAGCACCACCTTGCCGCCGTGGTCCAACGCACCAAACGCGAATTCGGCCGGCAAGGGGCGGCCATTACGCACACTGTCACTCACCAGCTTCATTGCTGCTTCCTTTATTTGGGATTCGGTTTCGCAGATACTTGCAACCAGAATGTCACCGGCCCGTCGTTGGTAAGCGTCACTTTCATGTCGGCGCCGAACTGGCCGGTCTGCACCACCGGATGCTTGAGCTTGGCCTGGTCCACGAAGTGGGAAAACAGGCGCAAACCATCGGCTGGCGCGGCGGCGGGCGTAAACGACGGCCGGGTACCGGAGCGCGTGTCGGCGGCCAGCGTAAATTGCGGCACCAGCAGCAAACCGCCGCCAACGTCGGCGACGCTGCGGTTCATCTTGCCGGCATCGTCGCCGAACACGCGGTAGCCGAGCAGCTTGGCCAGCAAGGTGTCGGCCTCCTTTTCGGTGTCGCCGCGCTCGGCGCAGACCAGCACCATCTGGCCGGCGTCGATGGCGCCGATGGTGGCGCCATCGACCACCACACTGGCGCTGGACACCCGTTGCAGCAGCGCGATCATGCGGTCAGCGTGACGCGGGCGAACTTGCGCTTGCCCACTTGCAGCACGAAGGTGCCGGCTTCAACTTTTAACGCTTTGTCGCTGAGCACGGTGCCGTCGAGGCGTACGCCGCCTTGATCGACCATGCGCATCGCTTCCGACGTCGATGGGCACAGGCCGGCCTGCTTGAGCAGTTGCGGCAGGCCCAGCGGCGCGCCGGTGAGCGCGATTTCGGGCACGTCGTCCGGAATGCCGCCCTTGGAGCGGTTGACGAAGTCGTTCAACGCTTCCTCGGCAGCAGCCTGCGAGTGGAAACGGGCGACGATTTCCTGGGCGATTGCCACCTTGGCGTCGCGCGGGTTGGCGCCGCCGGCGACTGTCGCTTTCAGGGCGGCAATGTCGGCAATCGAGCGGAACGACAGCAAATCATAGTACTTCCACATCATCTCGTCGGACACGCTCATGATCTTGGCGAACATGGTGTTGCCCGGCTCGGTGATGCCGATGTAGTTGTTCTTCGACTTCGACATTTTTTCCACGCCGTCCAAACCTTCGAGCAGCGGCATGGTCAAAATGCATTGGGGCTCCTGCGCGTAGTCTTTTTGCAGTTCGCGACCGACCAGCAGGTTGAACTTCTGGTCGGTGCCGCCCAGTTCGAGGTCGGCCTTCAGCGCGACCGAATCGTAACCCTGCATCAAAGGATAAAGGAACTCGTGGACCGCAATCGGTGTCCCACTCTTGAAACGCTTGGTGAAATCGTCGCGCTCCATCATGCGCGCCACCGTGTAGCGCGAGGCCAGCTGGATCAGTCCGCGCGCACCGAGCGGGTCGCACCACTCGGAGTTGTAGCGGATTTCGGTCTTAGCGGCATCGAGCACCAGCGAAGCCTGCTTGAAGTAGGTCATGGCGTTTTGCTCGACCTGCTCCTTGGTCAGTGGCGGACGGGTGGCGTTGCGGCCGGACGGGTCGCCGATCATCGAGGTGAAGTCGCCGATCAGGAAAATCACCTGGTGGCCCAGGTCTTGCAGCTGGCGCATCTTGTTGAGCACCACGGTGTGGCCCAGGTGCAGGTCGGGCGCGGTCGGATCGAGGCCCAGCTTGATGCGCAGCGGCACACCCGATTGCTCGGAGCGGGCCAGCTTCTGGGCGAACTCGCTTTCGATCAGCAACTCGTCGACACCGCGCTTGGTGATCGCGAGTGCCTCCTGTACATTGTCGCTCAATGGCAGAGCTTTCGAGGGAACCGGCGGCGTCGAAGAAGAGGTAGTCATAACTTTTGAGAGGTTTTTTTTCAGAAAAAGGTAGCAGTTGCCAGGAGTTTGTTATAATCCGTGATCCCATCAATCTTGCTCTACGAAAACGAACAACGATTAGAATTAGAAGAAAATAAACGTTCCTGAATAGTTCAAGCGGTAAATTCTAACTGATTGCATGAACCAAATACATAAATTCACGAGCTCACGCTTATATAAACTGGTCGGTTCCACGCCGAAGAAGCGCATCATCTCCGCTTCGGCCTTTGCCCTCACAGTATGTGCTTTTGGCGCTGCCGCAGTGGCGCCACTCGCTCCCGACGCGTCGGATTTGCCAGTGACATCGATTCAGGAAGCCGTTGCCATGCCGGATCTCGGCAAGCAAATCTCCGCACTCGAGCAGCAATCCTCCACCGAACAGTTCGTCCATGAAGAACGCGTACGCTCCGGCGATACGCTGGCAACGCTGTTGACCCGCCTCGGCGTGGACGACAACGACGCCGAGTCCTTCATCAAGAAGGACAAGATCGCCAAAGGCGTCATGCAGCTGAAAACCGGCAAGCGCGTTCAAGCGCAAACCGATGAAATCGGCAATCTGCAATGGCTGCGGGCGACGGTGGTCGATGGCAAGGACATGCCAGTGAAAAACATCACGGTCACCCGCAAGGGCGACAGTTTTGTTGCACAGGAAGAAGCTGCAAAGCTGGAACGCCGCGTTGAAATGCACGCGCGCACCATCGCCAGCAACCTGTACGCGGCAACCGATTCCGACAAGGACGGCGCCAAGCTGCCGGACGCGATCGTCAAGCAAATCATTGAAATGTTCTCTACCAACATCGACTTCCGCGGCGATGTGAAACGTGGCGACCGTTTTAATGTTGTGTACGAAACCTTCTGGCAAGATGGCGAATTCATCAAGGCAGGCCGCATCCTGGCTGGCGAATTCACCAACCGTGGCACGACGTACCAGTCGGTCTGGTACGAAGATCCGCAAAGCAAGCAAGGTGGCGGCTACTACAGCTTTGACGGCAAGTCGCTGAAAAAGGCATTCCTGAAGTCGCCGGTGGAGTTCACCCGCATTTCGTCGGGCTTCTCGATGCGCGTACACCCGGTATCGGGCCAGTGGAAAGCCCACAAGGGCATCGATTTCCCGGCGCCTACCGGCACGCCGATCCGCGCCGCAGGCGATGGCACCATCGAGTTCGCCGGTACCCAGAACGGCTATGGCAACCTGGTCACCATCAAGCACTGGAACAACTACAGCACCGCCTATGCCCACATGAGCCGTTTCGGTTCGGGCATCAAAAAGGGCGGCAAAGTGAGCCAGGGCGACATCATCGGCTACGTGGGCAGCACTGGCTGGTCCACCGGCGCCCACCTGCACTATGAATTCCGTGTGGCTGGCGTGGCCAAAGATCCAAGCAAGATGAATGTGCAAGCCCAGGCACCACTGACTGCCGCCGAAATGTCGCGCTTCAAGGTCTATGCCAACGACATGACCCACCGCATTGCGCTGTTGCAATCCGGCCAGCCTGGCTTCAACGGTGGCAACACCCGCATGGCTGCCAAGTAATTCTTCCCCGCTGTAAATCTTCATTCTAGAAAACAGGCCGCCGCATCGGCCTGTTTTTTTATCATCATGCGCCGCCACGGCGTCCGCTTCCGTGCGACAGCACACGCAAGCTCAGGCAAAATACATTTTTCCCAACGAATGACGTAAGGACGCGACATGGCTCTGTATATCGGTTTGATGTCGGGCACCAGCCTCGACGGTGTTGATGGTGCACTGGCGGACTTTTCCGGCGCCGACATTACCACGCGTGGCGCCGCCTACATCGCCTTCCCGCCCGCGCTGCGCGCCGAGCTGATGGCGCTGCAGGCACCTGGCGACAACGAGATCGAGCGCGAGGCGGCTGCGGCGATTCAACTGGCGCGGCACTATGCCGATTGCGTGGCGGCCCTGCTGGCCGATGCCGGTCTCGCCGCCGCAGATATCACTGCGGTGGCCGTGCATGGCCAGACCATCCGCCACCGCCCCGAACTGGGTTTTACGCGCCAGGTCAACCACCCCGCCCTGCTGGCCGAGTTGTGCGGCATCGACGTGATTGCCGACTTCCGCAGCCGCGACGTGGCCGCCGGCGGCCAGGGTGCACCGCTGGTGCCCGCCTTCCACCAGGCGCTGTTCGGCAAGACCGGCAGCACCCGGGTGGTGGCCAATATCGGCGGCATCGCCAATATCAGCGTGCTGGGCGGCGATGGTGCGGTCACCGGCTTCGATACCGGCCCCGGCAATGTACTGATGGACGCCTGGATCGCCCGCCACCAGGACAAAGAGTACGACGCCGACGGCACCTGGGCCGCCAGCGGCGCAGTGCTGCCGGAGTTGCTGGAGGAACTGCTGCGCGAACCGTACCTGGCCCTGCCGCCACCGAAAAGCACGGGCCGCGACCTGTTCCACCTCGACTGGCTCGACGCGCGCCTGGCCGTGTACCGCGAGGCTGCGCCCGCAGACGTGCAAGCCACGCTCACCCGCTTTACGGCCTTGTCGCTGGCCCAAGCCATACAGGCTCACGGCAGCGGCGCGGACGCCGTGTATGTATGCGGCGGCGGCGCCTACAACAGCGTGCTGATGAGCGAACTCGGGGCGGCGCTGGGCAAGCAGGTGGTGGTGGCGTCCACCCAGGCTCTGGGCGTGGCGCCGAACCGGGTGGAGGCGCTGGCATTTGCCTGGCTCGGTTACCGGTTCACCGAGCGGCTGGTGGGCAACCTGCCGGCCGTTACCGGCGCTGCGGGCGAACGGGTGCTGGGCGCGCTGTACCCACGCTGACTGCTTCAGGACCACACATAAAAAAAGGCGGCACAACCGAAGTTGTACCGCCTTTTTACATGGCGCCGGGCGCCGCGTGTATGTCCGAAACTTACACCGAGAACGACGAACCGCAACCGCAGGTCGAGGTGGCCGACGGGTTCTTGATCACGAACTGGGCGCCTTCGAGGTCGTCCTTGTAGTCGATTTCCGCGCCGACCAGGTACTGGTAGCTCATCGAATCGATCAACAGCTCGACGCCGTTCTTGACCATGGTGGTGTCGTCTTCGTTGACGATTTCATCGAACGTGAAACCGTACTGGAAGCCGGAGCAACCGCCACCCTGCACGAACACGCGCAATTTCAGGTCGGGATTGCCCTCTTCCTCGATCAGTTGGGCGACTTTTTCGGCAGCGCTATCGGTAAACACGATAGGAGCTGGCATCACGTCCAGGCTTTCAGCAACAGCATTCATTTGAGACTCCTACGAGTTAAGCATTTAGCGGCCATTATAGACCTACCCTGACTTTCCTGCTCCGTCAACGTCAGATTTGGCGACGGAACCCAACAAATCAAGGCAACAGCGCGATTTGTTTCAGTCCGGTCGTCTCTTCCAGGCCGAACATCAGGTTCATGCACTGCACAGCCTGGCCGGATGCGCCCTTGACCAGGTTGTCCTGCACCACCAGCACGATCACGGTATTGCCGTTGTCGGGACGGTGCAACGCCAGGCGCAGCATGTTCGAGCCGCGGGTGGAGCGGGTTTCAGGATGCGAGCCGAACGGCATCACGTCGACGAACGGGCTGTCCTTGTACTGCTCTTCGAACAATGCCTGCAGTTCCTCGTTGGTGACATCCTTGGTCAGGCGACCGTACAGCGTGGAATGCATGCCACGGATCATCGGTACCAGGTGCGGCGTGAAGACCAGGGCCACCTTATCTTCGGTGAACTTTTGCAGCTGGGCCGAGGTTTCCGGCGTATGGCGGTGGCCGGCTACGCCGTAGGCCTTGAAGTTGTCGCTCGACTCCGAGAACAAGGTGCCGATTTCCGCCTTGCGGCCGGCGCCGGACACGCCCGACTTGCAGTCGGCGATCAGGCCGCCGGCGTCGATCAGGCCGGCCTTGAGCAACGGGTAGTAGCCGAGCTGCATGGTGGTCGGGTAGCAGCCGGGATTGGCGACCAGGCGCGCACCCTGAATCGCTTCGCGGTTCAGTTCGGCCAGGCCATAGGCGGCTTCTTCCAGCAGTTCCGGGCAGGTATGCTCGATCTTGTACCATTTTTCAAAGACGGCCTTGTCCTTGATGCGGAAGTCGGCCGCCAGGTCGATGACCTTGACGCCGGCCGCCAGCAGCGCCGGCGCCTGGGCCATGGCCACGCCGTGCGGGGTGGCGAAAAATACCACGTCGCACTGGGTCAGGTCGGCCTTGTCCGGCGACGAGAAAGCGATGTCCACGCTGCCGCGCAGCGAAGGGAACATATCGGCAACCGGCAAGCCATCTTCCTTGCGCGACGTAATTGCCGTCAACTGCACGTCAGGGTGGACTGCCAACAGTCGCAGCAATTCCACTCCGGTGTATCCGGTGCCGCCGACGATGCCAACTTTGATCATGTTCTAATCCTTGAGTAGTGATGCGTGGAGAAATATTCGAATGCCATTTTATCAGGCAACGACTACAGCCGCATGACAGTAGCCAGATAGCAAAAAAGCCGCCCGACACAAGGCCGGCGGCTTTTGGTACGGCACGCGGGGCAAGCCCGCCTGCCGGAAGCGAAAAATTAACGCTTCGAGAATTGCTTTGCGCGACGTGCTTTGCGCAGACCAACTTTTTTACGCTCAACTTCACGTGCATCGCGGGTCACGAAGCCGGCTTTGGCCAGATCCGGTTTCAGCGCTGCATCGTAGTCGATCAGGGCGCGGGTGATGCCGTGACGCACAGCACCTGCTTGACCCGACTCGCCGCCGCCGTGCACGTTGACTTTGATGTCAAAACGCTCGACGTTGCCGGTCAGTTCCAGTGGTTGACGAATAACCATCAGGCCGGTTTCGCGCGAGAAGTACTCAGCAGCTGGCTTGCCGTTAACGATGATTTGGCCAGTGCCAACTTTGATGAACACACGAGCTACTGCACTCTTGCGACGGCCGGTGCCGTAATTGTAGTTACCGATCATGTCAGTTCCTTAGATTTCGAGTGCTTTAGGTTGCTGGGCAGCGTGCGGGTGCGAACCTTCGGCGTACACTTTCAGCTTCTTGATCATGGCGTAGCCCAGTGGGCCTTTTGGCAGCATGCCTTTGACGGCTTTTTCCAGAGCACGGCCTGGGAAACGCTGTTGCATTTTCAGGAAGTTGGTCTCGTAGATGCCACCTGGGTAGCCCGAGTGACGGTAGTACGTCTTTTCGGTTGCTTTGGTGCCGGTCACGCGCAGTTTGCCTGCGTTGATGATGACGATGTAATCGCCGGTATCGACGTGAGGAGTAAATTCTGGCTTGTGTTTGCCGCGCAGTCGGAGTGCCACTTCGCTGGCAACACGTCCGAGGACTTTGTCCGTCGCGTCAATCACGAACCAATCACGCTGGACTTCATGGCCCTTAGCGGAAAAAGTTTTCATGTTGACTTCCTAAATATTAAAACACGCTCAAATGGTGGTTCCGCCATGGTTTCAGCGGACTCGGCCTTCTTATTTACTTTCCTGAGCGAACGGAAAGCCGACAAGTATAAGCGGCAACGACCGGCTGCGTCAAGCCCGCTGTGGCGTGCAGGCCCTGAAAACACAGGCTGGGCGCGGGCCATTACAATAAGGCTACATAACTTGGAGAATGCGATGGAATGCAAAGTCAGCTGGAATGGCCCGTCGGGCATGAGTTTCCTGGCCCAGACCGGTTCGGGCCACCTGGTCAATATGGATGGCGCGCCCGAGGGCGGCGGCAACAACCTGGCGCCACGGCCGATGGAAATGGTGTTGCTGGGTACCGGTGGCTGCACCGCGTATGACGTGGTGCTGATCCTGAAAAAAGGCCGCGCCGACATTCGCGGCTGCGAATGCACGCTCAAGGCAGACCGCGCCGAGACCGATCCGAAGGTGTTCACCAAGATCAACTTCCACTTCACGGTGACCGGCAAGGGCCTGAAACCGGAAGCGGTGGAACGGGCGATCTCGCTGTCGCACGACAAGTATTGCTCGGCATCGATCATGATCGGCAAGACCGCCGAGATCACCCACTCGTTTGAAATAGTAGAGGTCGCTTAGTCTTCAGACGCCATATCAAACACGATACGCAGTCGTGGTCATCACCTTGCCCATGACTGCCATGACTGCTTTCACCGGCGCCGGCATCTGCGCCGCGCCCAGTGCCTGCGCTGCCGCGCCGTGTTCGATCTCATCGAGCCGCATCTGGTCCACGATCGCGCGCGATTTGATGTCCTGCGGCGGCAGTTTTTCCAGGTGGCTTTGCAGGTGGGCTTCCACCTGGCGTTCGGTTTCCACCACAAATCCCAGGCTTTTCGGATCGCCGAGCAAAGCTGCTACCGTGCCCAGCGCGTACGAACCGGCATAGAACAGCGGATTGAGCACGCTGGTGTGCGAACCGAGTTCGCCCAGCCGTTGCGCGGTCCAGGCCAGGTGGTCTTCTTCCTCGCGGCTCGAGTGCTCGAACTGCTGGCGGATTTGTTCGGTGCGGGCAAAGCGCGCCTGCGAGTTGTACAGCGCCTGCGCGCACACTTCCCCCACGTGATTCACCCGCATCAGGCCGGCAGCGTGGCGGCGTTCTTCTTCGCTGAGCTCGGCATCGGGCGCGAACTGGCCCGGGGTCGGTCGCGAAGCCGAGGCAACGCCAGCGATCACGCGCAGGGCCTTGTCGGCGCCGGAGATAAAACGGTCGAGGGGATTGTGGAAATGGGCAGCCATGGTCAACTCGCTTGTTGAAAGCGCCATTATAAGACGCCGGTTACGAATCCGCCTCTTCGCGCAGCTGCCGCTGGCGTTCGATGTAGTCGGCCACCGGGCCGCGCACGTCGATCTTCGAAATGTCCTTGGCCACGCCCAGGTTCAGTCCCAGCAAAAACGGAATGCTTTCCACAGGCACTTCGGTACACAGTTCGCCGAACGATTTGAGAAAGCGCTTCGATTCCACCACCCGCACCACTTTTTCCCCGCTCATGTATTGCAGGATGCTGGTGATGGTGTGGCCCTTGCCGATTGCGTGATAGATGAAACGGTTGTAGTCGCGGTCGATCTGCTTGAAATCCAGGGTCTCCTTGGTCATCAGGCTCGACAGGTAGAACAGCCCGAGCGCGGTGCGAAAAAATCCCGTCGCTTCGCTGCGGTCCACGCCGGCCTGCATGACCGCCAACATTTTGTCTTTGATTTGGGGAGTCAACATGAGCGCCTCTCTTTGTAATCACTATAGCAAGCACCGGGGGCGATTTGTAGCGCGCCAGGTAACAAAGTGTGGCTTGGACGAATGTTTTTTCTCATGTTACTCTTGGGAACATTTTAAAAAAAGGACAACTTTATGATCGAGGTGAAAGGCCTGGCGAAGCGTTTCCGCCTGCCCAAGCGTGGCGCCGCGCCGGCCTCCGCGCGCGATGTGCGCGAACACGACGGCTGGTTCCACGCGGTGCGCGATGTGTCCTTCAGTTGCGCTCCCGGCGAAGTGCTGGGTTTGCTTGGTCCCAATGGCGCCGGCAAGACCACCACGCTGCGCCTGCTCTCCACCGCGCTGACGCCCGACGCCGGCAGCATCCACGCCAACGGCGTCGACCTGTTGCGCGATCCGCTGGTGGCGCGCCAGTATATCGGCTTCCTGTCCGGCAGCACCGGCCTGTACGGGCGCCTGACCGCGCGCGAAAACGTCGAGTACTTCGGCAGGCTGCACGGCATGCGCCCCGATCACCTGAAACGCCGCTGCGACGAACTGTTTACGTTGCTGGACATGAACGAGTACGGCAACAAGCGCGCCGACCAGCTCTCCACTGGCATGAAGCAGAAATGCGCGATCGCCCGCACCGTGGTGCACGAGCCGCAAATCGTCATCCTCGACGAACCCACCACCGGCCTCGACGTGATGTCGGCCAAGATCCTGCTCGACTTTATCGCCAGCTACAAGGCGCTGCGGGTGCCGCTGATCTTTTCCACCCACCACCTGCACGAGGTGGAAAAAGTGTGCGACCGCGTGTGCATCGTCAATCACGGCGTGACCGCTTTCCACGGCACCGTGGACGCGCTGCGTCACCTGGGCGGCAGCGCCGACCTGTACGACGCATTTGTCGGCGTCATCCATCGCGGAGGCTAGACCATGTGGACCATCTACCTGAAAGAATTGCTGGAACTGATACGCGACCGCAAGACGTTCATTTTCACCATCGTCATCCCGGTGTTTGCCATGCCGCTGATCTTTGCCGCCTTCGGCATGCTGTCGTCGTCGATGTTCAAGCAGGCGCGCGAAGCGGAGATGGCGTACGCAATCTTCGGCCAGGAGCACGCGCCCGCGCTGGCGCAGCGCTTCGCTGCCGAACCGAGCTTCAAGCGGGTGGCGCTGGCCGCGCCTGCCGACATCCGCGCCGCGATTGCCGACGAACGGATCAAGTTTGCGCTGGTGATCCCGGCAGCGGCGCAGAATACCCTGGCGCGCCGCGAACAATCGCAAATCGAGCTGCATTACAACAGCGCCGCCACCATCGACGTCACCCGCAAGCGGGTGATGGCGGTGCTGGCCGTCGAAAACAATGCCTTGCGCCAGCAGGCGCTGGCCGACATGGGCCTCTCCGCGCCGCAACAGCGCTACGTGCTCGACCCGGTCGCCCTGCTCGACCGCTCCACCGCCAACAAGCGCGAACAAATGGGCGCGATGATGGGCGGCATGGTGCCGTATTTGCTGCTGATGGTGTGCCTGCTGGCCGCCATGTACCCGGCCATCGACACCGGCGCCGGCGAAAAGGAACGTGGCACACTGGAAACGTTGCTGCTCGCGCCAGTCTCGCGCACGGCCATCGTGCTGGCCAAGTTCCTGATGTTGTTTACCGTGGGACTGACCTCGGCGCTGTTGATGATCGCCAGCCTGGGCGCGGTGCTCACCTTTGGCGGCCACTTGTTCAGCGGCGACCTGGCGCAGGTGGTGCGCTCGATTAACATGCTGGACCTGGCGCTGCTGGCAGTAATGCTGGTGCCCACGGCAGCCATCTTTGCCGCCATCCTGCTGGCAATCTCGATTTACGCCAAGAGCTACAAGGAGGCGGCCGGCATGATCTCGCCGCTGATCATCGTCATCATCCTGCCCACCATGGTGGCGCTGTTGCCCGGCGTGGAAATGAACTGGGGCTGGGCCATGGTGCCGCTGACCAACGTGGCGCTGGCCATGAAGGAGCTGGTCAAGGGCACCATGGAATACCGCATGTTGTCTGCCATCATGCTCTCATCCACGGTCACGGCCGGGCTGCTGCTGGCCATGTGCCGCTGGTGGTTCAACCGCGAACAAGTGCTGTTCCGCAATTAATCCTTGATTTGCCCGCGCTCCGGGGCGCGGATTGCGCAGTCTGGCCGGCGGTTTCGGCCGCCTGTCGCAAGCGCCCCCCAAGTATGGAACAAATTCAATACAATGCCATCATGTGAAAAGTGTATGGCCTTGTAGAAACATGGTCCATGCGCAGGCAGAATCGGGGAATTAACATGGAATTACGCATCAGCAACTTGTCCAAGACCTACGCGAATGGCGTGGTGGCGCTGGACAATATTTCGCTCACCATCCCGGCCGGGATGTTCGGCTTGCTCGGCCCGAACGGCGCCGGCAAATCGACGCTGATGCGCACCCTGGCCACCTTGCAGGAGTGCGATGCCGGCTCGGTGTTCCTCGACGATATCGACGTGCTCGACGAAAAAGACGCGGTGCGCCGCGTGCTCGGCTACCTGCCGCAGGATTTCGGCCTGTATCCGAAGGTGACCGCGTACGAAATGCTCGACCATTTCGCCATGCTCAAGGGCTTGTCGAACCGCAACCGCCGGCGCGAGGTGGTCGATGGCCTGCTGCAACAAACCAACTTGTTCGAGGTGCGGCACCAGCGCCTCGGCGGCTTTTCGGGCGGCATGCGCCAGCGTTTCGGCATCGCCCAGGCGCTGCTGGGCGACCCCAAGCTGATCATCGTCGATGAACCCACGGCCGGGCTCGATCCGCAGGAGCGGGTGCGCTTCCACAACCTGCTGTCCGACATCGGCGACGACAAGACCGTCATCCTGTCCACCCACATCGTCAGCGACGTGGCCGACTTGTGCGCCAACATGGCCATCATCAACCAGGGCCACCTGCTGCTGTGCGGCCCCACCCAGGAACTGATCCACGACGTCAGCGACAAGATCTGGGCCCGCTTCATCGACAAGCGCGACCTGCCCTCGTTCCAGATCCGCCATCCGGTCATTTCCTCGCGCCTGTTGTCGGGCCGTACCCTGATCCACGTGTACAGCGAGACCGATCCCGGCGACGGCTTCGAAGAAGCGCTGGGCGACCTGGAAGATGTGTATTTCGCCACCATCGCCGGCCGCCACCGCGCCGCCGCGAACTGCGACTAAGGCCGCATCATGTTCGCCATCGCCCTCTTCGAAGCGCGCCAGCGCCTCAGGCTGCTCTCCACCTGGGTGTATTTCGCCGGCTTCCTGGCGCTGACCCTGCTGTGGATGGCCGCTGCCGGCGGCTACTTCAAGGGCTCGAGCATCGCCTTCGGCGCCACCGCCATCAACTCGCCGCGCTCGCTGATGTTCACCGTCAGCGCGCTCGGCTCGCTCGGGGTGATCGTGATTGCCGCCGTGATGGGACGCTCGGTGCAGCAGGACTTCGAGCACGACATGCAGCACTTCTTCTTCAGCGCGCCGATCAAAAAGCACCAGTACATCTTCGGCCGCTTCCTCGGCGCCTACCTGACCCTGGCGGTGATTTTCACCAGCATCATCCTCGGCACCTGGCTCGGCAGCCTGCTGCCGGGCATCGATCCGGAACGGCTGGGCCAGCCCGGCGCGCCCGGTTACCTGGTGCCGTACCTGGTGGTGATTTTGCCGAACATCTTCATTTTCGGCGCCGTGTTTTTCATCCTGGCCGCGCTCACCCGACGCATGCTGCCCGTGTACATCAGCAGCGTGGTCATGTTGATCGGCTACATCATCGCGCCCAGCCTGGCGCGCGATCTCGACTTCAAAACCCTGGCCGCGCTGATCGATCCGTTCGGCACCACGGCCGTGATCCGCCTCACCGAATACTGGCCCATCGTCGAGCGCAACACGCGCATGTTCTGGCCCGAAGGCGTGTACCTGATCAACCGCGCGCTGTGGTCGTCGTTCGCGCTGGCCGGCCTGCTGCTCGGCTACTGGCGCTTCCACTTCATCGCCACCAGCGATAGTGGCCGCCAGGGCGGCGCCGAGGCGCCGCGCGTGCTGACTGCCGCCGCCACCAATACCGCAGAAAAGCCCGACTTCGCCTCACGCAGCCTGGGCCTGCTGCTGGTGCGCATGAGCTGGCTGAACCTGCGCGAAACCATCAAGAACATCTATTTCCTGGTGCTGGTGCTGGCAGGCGTGCTGATGATGGTGGCCAGCGGACTGGAATTCGCGCCGCTGTACGGCACCAGCACCTACCCTGCCACGTACCTGGTGCTCGAATCGGTATCCGAGACGTTCGCGCTGTTCATGATGGTGATCACCACGTTCTACGCAGGCGAACTGATCTGGCGCGAGCGCGAAGCGCACATGGGGCAAATGCTCGACGCGCTGCCGGTGCCGGGCTGGCTGCCGCTGCTTGCCAAGCTGTTCGCGCTGATCGGCCTGCAGGCGCTCTTGATGCTGGTGGTGATGTTGACCGGCATGGCGATCCAGATCGGCAAGGGATATTTCGTGCTCGAACCCGGGCTGTACCTGTACCACCTGTTCCTGCTGCAAATGCCCGGCTATGCGCTGGGCGCCGTGCTGGCGATCGCGCTGCAAGTGCTGATCAACCAGCGCTATCTGGCGTACTTCGCCATGATCGTGTACTACGTGGCGGTGGTGACCATCTCCTCGCTGGGGCTGGGCGACCCGCTGCTGCTGTATGGCGAAATGCCGCATGTCGTGTATTCGGCCATGAACGGCTACGGCCACTACCTGCCGCGCGAGCGCTGGTTCGAGGCCTACTGGGCCGGTGCGGCGATTGTGCTGATGGTGCTGGCGGTGCTGTTCTGGGCGCGCGGCACCAACGACGGCTGGCACCAGCGCCTGCAACTGGCGCGCCGCCGCCTGAGCTTGCCGGTACTGACGGCAATGGCGGCGGGCGCCCTGGTGTTTGCCGGCGCCGGCGCGGTGCTGTTCTATAACACCCACGTACTCAACCGCTACCAGTCGGCGTGGCAAAAAGATGTGGCCCGCGCCAACTACGAGCGCCGCTACAAGCAGTACGCGGTGCTGCCGCAGCCGCGCATCACCGACGTCAAGCTCGATGTCGCCATCACACCGGAAACGCGCAGCCTGGTCGTGCACGGCCGCTACATCTTGCAGAACAAGACCGCACGGCCGGTGGCCGACATCATCATCCACCAGGACCCGACCGCCACCGGCTGGCGCGCGCGCTTTAGCCAGGCGGTGCGCCCCGGCGTGCAGGATGCCAACCTGGGCTTCTACAGCTACAGGCTGGCCACGCCGCTGGCGCCAGGCGCGCGCCTGGCGCTCGAATTCGACGTGGAGTTCATCCCGCGCGGCATCCTCGGCATGGGCCAGGACACGCCGGTGGTGAACAACGGCACCTTCTTCAACAACGGCGTGCTGCCGCACATCGGCTACCAGCCCTCGAATGAACTGGCCGACGCCCGCGACCGCCGCAAGCACGGCCTGGCGGCGCGCGAACGCATGCTGCCGCGCGACGATGCCGGTGGGCTGGCCAACAACTTCGCCGCCAACGATGCCGACGCCATCACCTTCGATGCCGTGGTCAGCACCAGCGACAGCCAGGTGGCGGTGGCGCCGGGTACCCTGGTCAAGGAGTGGAGCGCCAAGGGGCGCCATTACTACCATTACCGGGTGGCGCAGCCGATGCTCAATTTCTACGCCTTCCAGTCGGCGCGCTACCTGGTAAAACGCGACTGGTGGCAGGATGTCGGCATCGAGATTTACTATCACTCTGGCCACGAGGCCAACCTCGAACGGATGAACCGTGGCATCAAGCAGTCGCTCGACTACTACACCCGCAACTTCGGCCCGTACCAGCACAAGGTGGTGCGCATCGTGGAATTCCCGCGCTATGCCACGTATGCGCAGGCGTATCCGAACACGATCGCGTATTCGGAATCGCTGGGCTTCATCGCCCGCGTCAACGACAGCAATCCGAAGGCTATCGACTACCCGTTTTACGTGACCGCGCACGAAGTGGCGCACCAGTGGTGGGGCCACCAGTTAGTTGGCGGCAACGTGCGCGGCGCCAGCGTGCTGTCGGAAACCCTGGCCGAATATTCGGCGCTGATGGTGATGAAGCACGCCTATGGCGAAGCGAAAATGCGGCGCTTCCTGTACTACGACCTGTACCAGTACCTGGTGGGGCGCGCGCTCGAGCGCAAGAAAGAAATGCCGCTGGCCGACAACGAGGGCCAGGACTATATCCACTACCGCAAGGGCAGCCTGGCCATGTACCAGTTGCAGGATCTGGTGGGCGAGGACAAGATCAACGCCGTGCTCAAGCAGCTGCTGGTCGAGCACGCCACGAAAGGCGGCAGCGGCCCCTACCCGGGCGTGACGGTGCTGGTCGACGCCCTGCGCAAGGTGGTCACGCCCGACCAGGCCTACCTGATCGACGACCTGTTCAACCACATCGTCCTGTACGACAACCGCGCAGTCGCCAGCACCGCGCGCAAGCTGGCGGACGGCCGCTACGAGGTGAACCTGGTGGTGAGCGCAGCCAAGTCGCGATCAAGCGACCAGGGCGTGGAACGCGACGTGACCTTGAAAGACTACATCGACATCGGCGTGGACGACGACAACGGCGCGCCGCTGCTGCGCGAGCGCAAGCTGATCGACCAGAAGGACAACCGCTACACGGTCATCGTCAAAGCCCGCCCCGCCAAGGCCGGCATCGACCCCGACAACAAGCTGATCGACCGCAAACCCGACGACAACATGATCAACGTCGAGATTTGAACTAACGCAGTTTGAAGACCTGGACGACGGCGGTCAGGGCGTCGGCCTGGTCGTGCAGGGCGGCGGCGGCGGCGGCGGCTTCTTCCACCAGCGCAGCGTTCTGCTGGGTGACCTGGTCCATCTGGCTCACGGCCTGGTTGACCTGCTCGATGCCCGAGGTTTGCTCCACCGTGGCCGAGCTGATCTCTCCCATGATGTCGGTCACGCGCTGGATGCTGTCCACCACGTCGCTCATGGTCATGCCAGCTTGCGTTACCAGGGCGCTGCCGGTATCGACCTTGGCCAGCGAGTCGTCGATCAGCGCCTTGATTTCGTGGGCGGCAGTGGCGCTGCGTTGCGCCAGGGTGCGTACTTCGCTGGCCACCACGGCAAAGCCCCGGCCCTGCTCGCCCGCGCGGGCCGCTTCCACGGCAGCATTCAGCGCCAGGATGTTGGTCTGGAAGGCGATGCCATCGATCACCGAGATGATGTCCACGATCTTGCGCGCCGAGCCGTTGATGGCTTCCATCGTCTCCACGACGTCCGACACCACCGCACCGCCACGGCGCGCCACGTCCGACGCGTTGACCGCCAACTGGTTGGCCTGGCGCGCGTTGTCGGCGTTCTGGCGCACGGTCGAGGTCAGCTCTTCCATCGACGCGGCGGTCTGCTCCAGGCTCGACGCCTGCTCTTCGGTGCGGGCCGACAGGTCGAGGTTGCCGGCGGCAATCTGGCTCGAGGCCGACGAGATGCTTTCGGTACCGTTGCGCACCTCGTTGACGATGCCCACCAGGCCGTCGTTCATGGTGCGCAATGCCGCCAGCAGGCGGCCGGTCTCGTCGCTGCTATCGACCTCGATGCGGCTGGTCAGATCCTTGTTGGCGACAGCGACGGCAATGTCCACGGCCCGGCTGAGCGGCACCGTGATGCCGCGCGTCAGTCGCCATGCGAATCCCGCGCCCAGCGCCAGCACACCGAGTCCGAACAGGATCATGAAGCGGCGGCTGGACTGGTAACTGGTTTCGATGGCTTCGGCCGTGGTGTCGATGGTATGGCGCTGCATGGTCAGCAGCGACGCCAGCGCGTTCTGATAGGTAGCCGCCACCGGGATGAAGCGCTGTACCAGCACTTGTTCGGCTTCTTCCACCTTGCCGTCCTTTTTCAGCGCGATGATCTGGTCGCGCTCGGCCAGGTAGGTTTTGCGGGTGACCTGCATGGCGTCGAACAGGCGCTTTTCCTCGGCGGTGTCCAGCAGCGGCACGATCTTCTTTTGCAACGCCTCGATTTCCGCCACCGACGCCTTGGTTTCCTCGGCAAAGAACTGTCCCAGCGACGGATCGCTGCTCTTGGCAATCGCCGATGTGCGGCGCACGCTGGTGTAAATCAGGCGATACCAGTCGCTGATCATGCGCTCCTTGGCCAGTGGCTGCTGCATCATGTCACGCGTGGCTTCGGCCACACCATGCATGTGGCTCAGGCCGAACCAGGTTACCAGGGTCATCAAGGCTAAAACCAGGCCGAAGCCGCCCGCCAGGCGGGTGCCGATAGTCAGATTTTTCATAGTCAGAGGGAAAGGTAAAGAGGATGGACCACGAGTCCATTTGGTGCAATTAATGCATTAAGCAACATATTATTGCATTTAAGAATGATAGTGTAGCACAGCAATTATTACTGCTAGTAATGACCGTGGTATGACCGCAGGACGAAAAAAAAATGGGCACCCGCAGGTGCCCATCATTTTTTGCCCAGCTCGCTACCAGCTTATTCGGCGGCAGCTGCCGCTTTTTTAGGCACGGCCTTCTTGACGGCCGGCTTCTTGACCGCGGTTGCCTTGGTGGCGGTGGCTTTCTTGGCAGGCGCCTTCTTGGCCGGTGCTTTCTTGGCGACTGCCGCTTCTTCGGCGCCGCCTTCGGCTTCCGGCTCAGCTTTCGCTGCAGCCTTGCCCTTGGCCGGGGCCTTTGCTTTTCGCTCTTCGAACTCGAAGCTGATCTTGCCGTCCTTGCCTTTTACCAGGAAGGCCTTGAACGGCCGACGCGTGCGCTGCGAGACAAAGCCCGGCAGCAAATCGGTCTTGCCGTCGTTGAGCAGCTTGGCCATTTGCTCGGGCAGGATTTCCTGTTGCAGGATGATGCGGCCGCTGCGGAAATCGCAACCTTTCGGTTTCGCCACGGTTTGTTCGCAAACATAGGCCAAGCCCATTTCGTACACGCCGCCATTGCACTTGGGGCAAGGTCCGAGCGCAGTCTGGCCGGTGAAATCGACCGGTTCCGCATCTTCCGAATCGTCGTTCTGGCCGAAGTCGAACTCGAGCTTGAAGTTCTTGATGTCTTCATCGCGGACAATGCGCAGGATGGCGGCAAACGGCCGGCCCATCTTCGAGCGGAAGCCTTGCAGCGGGCCGATGGTGCGGTCGCGCAGCAATTGCTCCACTTCGGGGATTTCGAACTGGCGGCTGCCCGGTGTTTTGCTCATCGAGAAATCACACTTGGTGCAGGCAAAGCGGCGGTAGTTTTCCTTGACCACGCTATTGCAGTTCGGGCACGGCGTCACCAGCGTGGCATATTCGCCCGGGATGGTGTCGTTGTCGTATTCCTTGGCGCGCTTGACGATGACCTGCGTCATCTGGGCGATTTCACGCATGAATTCATCGCGCGAAATCTTGCCCTTTTCCATTTGCGACAGCTTGTATTCCCACTCGCCCGTCAGTTCCGGCGCGGTCAGCTCGTTCACGCCGAGTCCGCGCAGCAAGGTCATCAGCTGGAACGCCTTGGCGGTCGGCATCAGTTCGCGGCCTTCGCGCAGCAGGTATTTCTCGCTGATCAAGCCCTCGATGGTGGCGGCGCGCGTGGCTGGCGTACCGAGTCCCTTGCCGGCCATCGCATCGCGCAACTCGTCGTCTTCCACCAGCTTGCCCGCGCCTTCCATGGCCGACAGCAAGGTCGCCTCGGTGTAGCGCGCAGGCGGCTTGGTGACCAGGCCGTTAGCATCGACCTTGTCGGTCAGAACTTTTTCGCCCTTGGCGACCGGCACGATGTTCTTGTTGCCGTTGGCTTTGTCACCTTTTTCGTCATCCGAGGTTTCCTTGCCGTACACCGCCAGCCAACCGGGGTTGGTCATGACCTTGCCTTCGGTCTTGAACTGGTGGCCCGACACTTCGGTGTAACGGGTGGTGACCTGGAACTCGGCAGCCGGGAAGAACACGGCCATGAAGCGGCGCGTGACCAGGTCGTAAAGCTTCTGTTCCGGCTCGGACAGGTTTTTCGGCGCAATCGTGGTCGGGATGATCGCGAAGTGATCCGAGATCTTGGTGTTGTCGAAAATCCGCTTGTTCGGCTTGACCCAGCCCTTGTCGAGGATCTGCTTGGCGAACTGGTGGTAGTTCGAATTCTCCTTGACCGTCTCCAGCGCCTGCTTGACCGTGTCCATATAGTCTTCGGGCAGGTGGCGCGAGTCGGTACGCGGGTAAGTCAGTACCTTGTGTTTTTCATACAATGCCTGGGCCAGGCCCAGGGTGTTCTTGGCCGAGAAGCCGAAACGCGAGTTCGCTTCGCGCTGCAGGCTGGTCAGGTCGAACAGCGCCGGCGCCATCGACGTGGTGGGCTTGGCTTCTTCGGTGACCACGCCCTGCTTGCCACGGCAAGCCAGCGCGATGCTGTCGGCGGCAGCCTTGCTCCACAGGCGCTCGGCACGTTTTTCCGGATCGTTGTCGTCCTTCTTGAACTTGGTATCGAGCCAGCGGCCTTCGTACACGCCGGCGGCGCACACGAACTCGGCGCGCACTTCCCAGTAGTCGCGCGGCACGAACTTCTTGATCTTCTCTTCACGCTCGACCACGATCGACAGGGTCGGCGTTTGCACGCGGCCCACGGTGGTCAAATAAAAACCGCCCTCTTTCGAGTTGAACGCGGTCATGGCGCGGGTGCCGTTGATGCCGATCAGCCAGTCGGCTTCCGAGCGGCAGCGGGCGGCGTCGGCCAGCGGCATCATTTCTTCGTCGCTGCGCAGCTGGGTGAAGCCTTCGCGGATCGCGCCCGGCGTCATCGATTGCAGCCACAGGCGTTTCACAGGCTGCTTGGCCTTGGCGTTTTGCGCGATCAGGCGGAAAATCAGTTCCCCTTCGCGCCCGGCATCGCAGGCGTTGATCAGGGCGGACACGTCTTTACGTTTGATCAGCTTGTTCAGTACCTTGAGGCGCGACTCGGTCTTGGCGATCGGATTGAGCGCGAAGTACGGCGGGATCATCGGCAGGTGGGCAAAGCTCCATTTGCCGCGCTTGACGTCGTACTCTTCCGGCACGGCAATTTCCAGCAGGTGACCGACGGCGGAGGACAGCACGTACTCGTCGGATTCAAAGTACTCATCGTGCTTGGTAAAGCCGCCAAGCGTCTTCGCGATGTCGTTCGCGACAGATGGCTTCTCGGCGATGATGAGGGTTTTGCTCATATTTGGTATCTCGTTTTTTAACACTTGGGGTGGTTTAGCATGCGCATCATACATGGATCGCGCCGCAGTCTGCACTTTTGCGTCGTCGATGGCAAGGGGGTGGCGTGACAGTGTTGTCGGAATGATAGCGTGAAAATTGGATACCCGCCTGCGCGGGTGCGACGGCGCGGCGGCTAACGGTACACGCGGGTTTGCTTAGTGGAGAAGACGGGGGGGGGCGTCGTCATCTGCGCCAAAGAGGTCATCGAACATCAAGGCATCCGGTTCCTTGCCCTGGCTCCACAGCAGCATCAGCACGATCACCTTCAGCTGGCCCAGCGACACGGGCGCTTCTTCCAGCGACAACGCGCGCTCGATGACGATTTCGCGCTGCAGCGGCGTGAGTACCTTGGCCGATTCGAGGAACTGGATGAAACCGATTGCATCGGTGCCCAGCACATCGCGCTCTTCATCGACGTAAATCCGCATGCCGGTGGAAGCGGCGGTGAGCGAGTGCTCGACGCCGGCCATGGCCGTGAGATCGTTAAGCCATACCAGCGCCTCGGAGATCTCGACGTCGTCAAAACCGACAGCCGACAGCTTCTTGGCCAATGCCTCCGGTTCCGGGCAGGCATCGGGACGGTAATACGTCTCGTAGAGATAAACTAGGATGTCGAACATGGCTCTACTCTATCAGCTAAAACAGATCGGGCACAAGTAGCCCTCATTTACCGTGTGCAACAAATTTCACGAACGTAAGCGTTGAAACCAGCCGCCCGGCAATCGTTCCAGCAAGCCGGCCAACTCCAGCGCCAGCAACTGCCCTTGCAGTTCGGCAGCGGATTGCTGCAAGTGCACAGCCAGGGTCTCGGCGCGGATCGGTTCGTCGCCCATGGCGATCAGCACGCGATCGACAAAACTGTCGTCAAAATGCGACCCTGTTGCCACTGCATCAACGCCCATATTCAATTCCGACAACACGTCAGCCGCCGTCTCCACCAGCTTGGCGCCATCGCGTATCAGCCGGTGGCAGCCTTTCGACAAGGTTGCATGAACCGAGCCCGGCATGGCATACACGTCGCGGTCCTGGGCGACGGCCAGCCGCGCCGTGATCAGCGAACCGGACTTGGCGGCCGCCTCCACCACCAGCACCGCGCGCGCCAGGCCGCTGATCACGCGGTTGCGCCTTGGGAAGTTGTCACGCAACGGCGGCGTGCCCAGCGCATATTCGCTGACAATGCAGCCCTGCTCGGCGATGCGACGAGCCAGCGCCTCGTTGCTGGCCGGATAAATGCGGTCGGCGCCGGTACCGATCACGGCCACCGTGCCGCCCGCGCCCGCCAAGCCGCCGGCGTGGGCGGCGGCGTCGATGCCCAGCGCCAGCCCGGAAACGATGGTCACGCCCGCCTCCGACAGCGCGCGCGCCATGCGCTCGGCGTTCTGCATGCCCATCAGGCTGGCATTGCGCGAGCCCACCATGGCCACCGACAGGCGGTGCAGCAGCGCCGGGTTGCCCTTGACGTACAGCATGAGCGGCGCGGCGGCGATCTGCCGCAGCAGCGCAGGATATTCGGGATGCTCGTAGGTAAGCAGCAGGTTGCCCGGCTGGGCGCGCCAGGTTTGCACCGCGTCCACTTGCTGATCGAGATAGACCGGCGGCGGCGCCAGCAGGGCGCGGGCCCTGGCGGGCTTGACGACGGCGCGCAGCGCGTCGTACCCGGCCTGGAAAATCGCTTCCGGCGTGCCGAAGCGTTCGAGCAGCGCGTGCGCCGTCATCAGGCCCACGCCATCGGTTTGCTCCAGGCGCAGCCAGGCCGCCAGCGCGGACGCCGTGGGGAGTAGAGAAGATTCCGTTGCTTGCACGGCAGAATCGAGAACCTATCTCAGCAATGAGCAAGGCGCTGCTTGCGCGTCTTGCCAACGGGGCCGGCGTTGCTCGTCATCGCATGGAACGCCATGCTTCTTCCTCGCGCCTTGGCCCCGATGCCGATCCATCGCAATCCGCTGCCTGCTCCCTACTGACATAGGTTCTCACTCCGGCGAGGTGGCGGCGTCGCCCACGACCACGGGCGCTGTCGCCTGCATGATCAGGCCGTAAGACACGCGGCCGAACACGCGGAAGATAAACAGGCTGCCCACCTGTTCATCGGGCAACCTGACCTGCTGTTCGCGGCCGAACCAGCCCGTGGGGGCGGTCGCGTCGCGCACAGTTCTTCCCGCATGGTACAGGCGCAGCACCGAGCCGATATCGAGTCCGTCAAGCTTGCCGCGATTAATGCTGACCACCTGGTGCCGCCCGGCATACGTGACGCCGCCGTGCACGGCCAGCACCTTGGCATCGATCCGCGTGGCGGGCGCGTGCGGCGCGTAGTTTTGCGCCGGCACCGGCGCCAGCGGTTTCAACTGGTCCCCCCTGCCCATTTCCTCTTTGGTGCTGGTCACGCGCGCCGTGTGCACGTCGCTGCCGGGCGCGGCCGGCTGCACCGTCACCGTGCCTAAATAATAGGCTTCGTGGGCGATCACCTGGCCGCTGTCCGGGTCTTTCAAGGGCCGGCCCGGGCGATACACCTGGAACGTGGTGGCGCCACCGAGGTCGCCCCGGACATAAGCCTTGTCGCCTTCGCCGATAAAAACGTGGCCGTCTTCGGTGGCGACGATGCGCGGCGCGCGGGCCAGTTCGTCGTTTTCGATGATCAGGGGCTGCGACAGGAACGGCTCGATCGCGCCGGGCGGAATCGAGGGGATGGCAGCGGCGCCAATGGCACTGCTGCGCACGGCTGGCGAGCGGCGTTCGGTGGGCACCGCCGGCGTATTTTGCGTACCAGTGTTGTCACCGAGCCGCAGGCGGCCGGCGGCGCGGTCGAACCAGATCACCTGGTCCGGGTAAATCCAGTGCGGGTTGGCAATCTCGTCGCGATTCATGTCCCACACGGTGGGCCAGCACCACGGTTGCTGGAGAAACTTGCCGGCGATATCCCACAGGGTATCGCCGCGCACGACCACGTGGCGGTCGGGGGCATCGGTGCGGAACTGGCAGCTGGCAGCAGCAGCCGGTGCGGCAAGCGCCGGCGATGCTGCGCTAATTAACATGGCTGCCGCTAAGCATGGGCCGACTGTGATAAAATTTTTCATTCGCGATCCAATCGATGCGGCAGCAAGCGTTGCCTGTATTGAATCAAATTCTGCCCACAAACCCCTGAACTAGCAAGCAAAACAGCGCCCGCCCCCGGCGTGATTGCGCGTTTACCGTACTCATTAAATATATGGCCATCCTGAACATTCTGCGTTACCCCGATCCACGCCTGCACAAGGTTGCCAAGCCGGTCACGGTTTTCGATGCGCGCCTCGAGCAACTGGTGGCCGACATGGCCGAGACCATGTACGACGCCCCCGGCGTCGGCCTGGCCGCGTCCCAGGTGGACGTGCACGAGCAGGTGGTCGTGATCGACATCACCGAAGAGAAAAACGCGCTGGTCGCGTACATCAACCCGGAAATCCTGTGGGCCAGCGACGACAAGCAAGTCTACGACGAAGGCTGCCTGTCGGTGCCGGGCATCTACGACGGCGTCGAGCGTCCGTCGAAGGTCAAGGTACGCGCCTTCGACGTCAAGGGCAAACCGTTCGAAGTGGAAGCCGACGGCCTGCTGGCCGTGTGCATCCAGCACGAAATGGATCACCTGAAGGGCAAGGTCTTCGTCGAATACCTGTCGCCACTCAAGCGCAACCGCATCAAGGCCAAGCTGCAAAAGGAAGAACGCGGCATGGAACGCGAAGCGGCGCTGCGCGCCCAGGGTCGTCGCTACTAATAAAGAAAGAGCAGATGAAGATCGTCTTTGCCGGCACCCCGGAGTTTGCCGCCGTCGCCCTGCAGGCCCTGCACGAAGCAGGCTTCGAGATCGCGCTGGTGCTCACCCAGCCCGACCGCCCCGCCGGCCGCGGCATGCAATTGCAGCCGTCCGCCGTCAAGCAGTACGCGGTGGCGCACGGCTTGGAAGTGTTGCAGCCGCTGTCGCTGCGCACCGACAGCAAAGACCCCGTGCGCGCCGAGCAGGCCCTGGCTGCGCATGAGCGCCTGCTGTCCACGCCGTACGAGGTGATGGTGGTGGCCGCCTATGGCCTGATCCTGCCGGTCAGCACGCTCGACATCAAGCCCTGCCTGAACATCCACGGCTCGCTGCTGCCGCGCTGGCGCGGCGCCGCGCCGATCCACCGCGCCATCGAAGCCGGCGATCTTGAAACCGGCATCACCATCATGGAAATGGAAGAAGGTCTCGACACCGGCCCAATGCTGCTGACCGAAAAAATCGCCATCGGCCCGCACGACACCACCGGCATGGTGCACGACAAGCTGGCGGCCCTGGGCGGCAAGATGATCGTCGAGGCGCTCAATCAAATGAAGCATGGCCAACTGGAAGCCGTGGTGCAGCCGGAAGCAGGCGTCAACTACGCGGCCAAGATCAGCAAGGAAGAAGCGGCGCTCGATTTCAGCCAGCCCGCCATCGAGCTCGATCGCAAGATCCGCGCCTTCAATCCGTTCCCCGGCGCGCATGGCTCCGTGGGCGGCGTGATCGTCAAACTGTGGGGTGCCGAGGTCACCGAAGGCGCCGGCCATCCGGGCCAGGTGCTGGCAGCCGACGCCCATGGCATCGTGGTCGCTTGCGGCAGCGGCGCGCTGCGCCTGACCATGCTGCAAAAGCCGGGCGGCAAGCGCCTGCCGGCGGCGGAATTCATCAAGGGCTTCGCGCTCGAAGGACAAACCTTCGCTTGAGAAGGCGATTCAGGCGGGCTCGTACGCGGATTTGCAAGTTGCCTTAAACTGGACAACCACAATTCTTCTGGAGCCTTTTATGTCCGACCTGATCGACAAACTGAACTGGCGCTACGCCACCAAGAAATACAATCCCGCCAAAGCCCTGGAACAGGACAAACTCGATCGCATTTTAGAGGCGATCCGCCTGGCGCCCACCTCCTCCGGCTTGCAGCCGTTCGAAGTGCTGGTCGTGAAAAACCCCGACCTGCGCGCCAAGATCCGCGCCGTGGCGTGGAACCAGTCCGGCGTGAGCGAAGCGTCGCACTTGCTGGTGTTCGCGGCCTGGGACAACATCACCGAAGAACGCATCGACATGATGTTCGACATGACCAACGAGCAGCGCGGCTTCATCAACGAAGGCTGGGAAGCCTATCGCAAGCAGCTCAAAGCCATCGTTGCGGGCCGCACCGACGCGCAGAATGCCGAAGCCGCCGCGCGCCAGGTCTATATCGCGCTGGGCGTGGCGATGGTCGCTGCCGCCTTCGACGGCGTGGACAGCACCCCGATGGAAGGCTTCGACCCGAAAGCCGTGGACGAAATCCTGAACCTGGGCGAACGCAAGCTGAAAAGCGTGGTGATCCTGCCGCTGGGCTACCGCGAAGCCGAAGGCGACTGGCTGGCCGGCCTGAAAAAAGTACGCCGTCCGCTGGCGCAGGTTGTCTCCGAAGTGTAAGAAGCTTGAGCGCCTGCGCAGTCAGGTGCTCTTAATCGATGAGCGATATCACCCGGTCGCCCTGTCCGGGATCGGGAACACAGCCGTCGGCGATCGGCGTCCAGCCGCGACGCACCACCACCTGTTTGTCGTCGTGGCACAGTTCCACCCGTTCGCTGGCGGGAAAGCGGCCACGGATAAACCGCTCGACCGCCGCCGGCAAGCTGACCACCAACTGCCGCGCCGCGCGGTCGTGGTCGGGATGGTCGTCCAGGTGCAGCAGCGGCACGAAACGGCCGGCCTGCATCAGCCACCACGAATCGACCGGCACCGGCGCCGGCGTGTACCGCGCCTCGCGCAGCCAGTCCTGGGCCCGTTCACGCAGATGGTCATCGTCGGCCAGGTCGCCCCAGCCGGTGGCCAGCATCTCCACCACCCACTGATTGCAATTCTGGTAGCGCGTGCTGAAGGCATAGGCGTTGGCGCTGTACTGCGCGGCCAGCAGGTGGCCCACGCGCGGGCCGTCGAGCAAGGCCGGGCGCAGCGCCAGCACCGCCTCGGGCGGCATGCGCACGATGCTGATGTAACCGAGCCTGGGGTCGTCGGTACCGATGACGAAACCGGCCAGGCCCTGGTCGAAGATGCGCGGACGGCGTTCGTCGCAGGCGTAATAGAGCTGGCGCGCAGCCCAGACGCCGGCGTCGGAACGCCAGGCCAGCGCCGCGTGCGAATAGCGGATGCCGAAGCGCGAGAGGTCGAGGCCGGAGCGGCTGACCAGCGCCACGCTCTCGCCGTCGGCTCCAGCCAACTCCTCGCGCAGCACGCCGGCAAAGCGCAGCAGACGGCTTTGTTCGACGGCCGTCAGTTCCTGCGAGCGGTCGCAGAAGCGCGAGGTGCCCGAACTGCTGCCGGCGTGGGCGCTGCCCGCAGCCGCCAGCCAGGCCAGCCAGACCAGCGCCAGCGTGGCAAAACGCTGCAAGGCGTTACAGCGTGACCGGGCGCGAGGCCAGCTCGCCATACCACTCGTCGGCCAGCACCAGGTAGAACGGCTGGCGGTTGTCGATGCGGCCGAACTCGATGCCATAGACGCGGTTCTGCGCATACAGCGCATCGCCGGCGGCCAGCTTCTGCTGGGTGAACGTCGATTGCGGCATATCGAGCACCACGCGCTGCTGGCCCTCGCCTTCACGCTGCAAGGTCAGGCGCGTGCGGTCGGCGCGGTCAGGCGTGATGCCAATCTCGAGGATGCGGTAGTTACCGTCGGCCACCTTGCGCTTGTCGCCGCTCGAGCTGTTGCTCGAATCGCCGAGCGAGTCCGAAACACTGCCGCTCGACGCGGAACCGGCGCTCGACGCCGACGAGGCGAAACTCTCGGCCTGCGCTTGCAGGGTCAGGCCAAGCGCGGCAGTGGCGACCGCCAGGCGGAGTAAAGACGAAATAGTCATCAAAAATTCCTTAAACGAGGGAGCTGCCAGTATAAAGGCAGGCGGGTGTTACTTCATAGCACTACCTGCGCCAGGCCAGCCAGTTCGGACTTCCGGAAAACCGCAGATTGTTGTTCCAACGCAGCGGTCGGCTGAAGCTTATTCAGCAATGCCGTATAATTTTAGACCCGCGATGTCCCTGCCCCATCCTCTGAAGGTATCAAATGAATAACTCCGTGTTCCGTCCCGTCATGTCCAAGGCCGATGCCCAGCTGCGCGAGATCCTCGCGCGCCGCATCATGATCCTCGACGGCGCGATGGGCACCATCATCCAGCAGTACAAGCTCGATGAAACCGCGTACCGGGGCGGACCCGCAGGGCGCTTCATCGACTTCGCCGCGCCGGCCGACAGCGGCGCGCGCGAGCTGTTTGTCAAGGGTAACAACGAGCTGCTCACGCTCACCCAGCCGCAGATCATCCAGGAAATCCACGAGCGCTACCTGGCGGCCGGCGCCGACCTGATAGAAACCAATACCTTCGGCGCCACCACGATCGCCCAGGACGACTATCACATGGCCCACCTGGCCTACGAGATGAACCTGCAGGCGGCCAAACTGGCACGCGCCGCGTGCGACAAGTACAGCAGCGCCGACAAGCCGCGCTTCGTGGCCGGCGCCTTGGGCCCCACGCCGAAAACCGCGTCGATCTCGCCGGACGTGAACGACCCCGCCGCCCGCAACGTCACGTTCGACCAGCTGGTCGCTGCATACCACGAACAAACCCGTGCGCTGGTCGAAGGCGGCGTCGATGTGCTGCTGGTCGAAACCATTTTCGATACCCTCAACTGCAAGGCCGCGCTGTTCGCGATCGAAAAATTCTACGACGAGAATCCGGGCCAGGAACGCCTGCCGCTGATGATCTCCGGGACCGTGACCGACGCGTCGGGCCGCATCCTGTCCGGCCAGACCGTGCCGGCATTCTGGAACTCGGTGCGCCATGCGCGCCCGCTCACCATCGGCCTCAATTGCGCGCTGGGCGCGGCGCTGATGCGCCCATACGCCCAGGAGCTGTCGCAGATTGCCGATACCTTCGTGTGTATCTACCCGAATGCCGGCCTGCCCAACCCGATGAGCGACACCGGCTTCGACGAGCTGCCGGCCGACACCTCGGCGCTGCTGCGCGAATTCGCCGAAGCGGGCTTCATCAACATCGCCGGCGGCTGCTGCGGCACCACGCCTGACCACATTGCCGCCATCGGCGAGATCCTGTCCAAGACCGAGCCGCGCACCGTGCCGCAAGTGCCGGTGGCGCAGCGCCTGTCGGGCCTCGAACCGTTCACCATCGACGAGAATTCGCTGTTCGTCAACGTGGGCGAGCGTACCAACGTCACCGGCTCGAAAGCGTTCGCGCGCATGATTCTCAACGAGCAGTACGACGAAGCACTGAGCGTGGCGCGCCAGCAGGTTGAAAACGGCGCCCAGGTCATCGACATCAACATGGATGAGGCGATGCTCGATTCGCTCGCCGCCATGACGCGCTTTTTGAACCTGATCGCGTCCGAACCCGACATCTCGCGCGTGCCGATCATGATCGACTCGTCGAAGTGGTCGGTGATCGAAGCGGGTCTGAAATGCGTGCAAGGCAAATCGATCGTCAACTCGATCTCGATGAAGGAAGGCGAAGAAGAATTCATCCGGCAGGCGAAGCTGTGCCTGGCCTACGGCGCCGCCGTCATCGTCATGGCCTTCGACGAAAAAGGCCAGGCCGACACCTTCGAGCGCAAGATCGAAATCTGCGAGCGCGCCTACCGCCTGCTGGTGGACCACGTGGGCTTCCCGCCCGAAGACATCATTTTTGATCCGAACATTTTCGCGGTCGCCACCGGCATCGAAGAGCACAACAACTACGCGGTGGACTTCATCAACGCCACGCGCTGGATCAAGGACAACCTGCCGCACGCGAAGATCTCGGGCGGCGTGTCGAACGTGTCGTTCTCGTTCCGCGGCAACGACCCGGCGCGCGAAGCGATCCACACCGTGTTCCTGTACCACGCCATCAAGGCCGGCATGACCATGGGCATCGTCAACGCCGGCATGGTGGGCGTCTATGACGACCTGCCGGCCGAACTGCGCGAACGGGTGGAAGACGTGGTGTTGAACCGCCGCGACGACGCCACCGAACGCATGATCGACATCGCCGGCACTTTGAAGGCCGGCGCCGGCAAGCAGGATGCGCAAAACCTCGAATGGCGCGACGCGCCGGTGGAAAAACGCCTGGCGCACGCGCTGGTGCACGGCATCACCCAGTTCATCACCGACGACACCGAAGAGATGCGCCAGCAGGTGCTCGCTGCCAACGGCCGCCCGATCCACGTGATCGAAGGGCCGCTGATGGACGGGATGAACATCGTCGGCGACCTGTTCGGCCAGGGCAAGATGTTCCTGCCCCAGGTGGTCAAGTCCGCGCGCGTGATGAAGCAGGCCGTGGCCCACCTGATCCCGTACATCGAGGAAGAAAAGCTGGCCGAGGAACAGCGCACCGGCATCGTCGCCAAGCCCAAGGGCAAGATCGTCATGGCCACCGTCAAGGGCGACGTCCACGACATCGGCAAGAACATCGTCACCGTGGTCCTGCAATGTAATAACTTCGAGGTCGTGAACATGGGCGTGATGGTGCCCTGCTCCGAGATCCTGGCGCGCGCCAAGCTGGAAAACGCCGACATCATTGGTCTCTCGGGCCTGATCACGCCGTCGCTCGAAGAGATGGCGTACGTGGCGAAAGAGATGCAGCGCGACGACCACTTCCGCATGCTGAAAATTCCGCTCTTGATCGGCGGCGCCACCACCAGCCGCGCTCACACGGCCGTGAAAATCGCCCACAACTACGAGGGTCCCGTGGTGTACGTGCCCGATGCATCGCGTTCGGTATCGGTGGCGCAGTCGCTGCTTACGCCCGAGAGCCGCGAGCAGTACATCCAGGAGATCACCGACGACTACCAGCGCATCCGCGAGCAGCACGCCAACAAGAAGGCACTGCCGATTTTGTCGATCAAGGATGCGCGCGCCAACCGCATGAAGCTGTCGTTCGACGGCGCCTGCGCGCCGGTCAAGCCGAAGTTCATCGGCCGCCGCGAGTTCCGCAATATCGACCTGGCCCTGATCGCGAAATACATCGACTGGGGTCCGTTCTTCCAGACCTGGGACCTGGCCGGCCCGTTCCCCGCCATCCTCACCGACGAGGTGGTGGGCGAAGCGGCGACCAAGGTGTTCGAGGAAGGCCAGGCCATGCTGAAAAAACTGATCGACGGCCGCTGGCTCACCGCCAATGGCGTGATCTCGCTGCTGCCAGCCAACACCGTCAACGACGACGACATCGAGGTGTATACCGACGACACCCGTACTACCGTGGACTTCACCTATTACGGCCTGCGCCAGCAGGGTGTGAAACCGGTGGTCGATGGCGTGCAGCGCCCGAACCAGTGCCTGTCCGACTTCATCGCGCCGAAAGACTCCGGCATCAAGGACTACATCGGCATGTTTGCCGTGACGGCCGGCCTGGGCATCGAGAAGTACGAAAAGCGTTTCGAGGATGCGCACGACGACTACTCGTCGATCATGCTCAAATCGCTGGCCGACCGCCTGGCCGAAGCGTTTGCCGAATACCTGCACGAGCGCGTGCGCAAGGACTTGTGGGGCTATGCGCCGGACGAAGCACTGACCAACGACGAGATGATCGCCGAAAAATACCTGGGCATCCGGCCGGCGCCCGGCTACCCGGCCAACCCGGAACACACGGTCAAGCGCGAGATGTTCAACACCATGCAGGCCGAAGACATCGGCATGGTGCTGACCGAGTCGTACGCGATGTACCCGGGCGCCGCCGTCTCCGGCTTCTATTTTGCGCACCCGGAATCGAAGTACTTCGTGGTCGGCAAGATCGGCGACGACCAGGTGAGCGACATGGCCGCGCGCCGGGGCGTGGACAAGCTGGAAGTGGAGCGCTGGCTGGCGCCCAACCTCAGTTAAGCAGAACTAGCATCGCACCAATTTAACCGCGCCCGTCGCGGGTAAATTTTGCCACCGCCAGTCCGCCGAACAGCACCGCAAACCCCAGCAGCACCGCGATCGACGGCGCCGCGCCGGCCAGTCCCAGGCCGCGCCACGTGACGGCGTCAAAGCCATCGATGGCCCAGCGCGTGGGCATCACCAGCGTGGCCGTCTGCATCCACTGCGGGAAGATGAACGACGGCACCCACGCGCCGCCCAGCACCACCATGATCAGGGTCGCAAACACGGCGATGCCGCGCGCCGCTTCCGGCGTCTTGCCGAAGGCCGCAATCAACAGGCCGAACGATGCGGTGACCAGCGCGAAGCCCACGGCCACGCCGAGGAAGCCCGCCAGGCTGCCCACCTGCACGCCAAAAATCAGCGCCGCACACAGGAAGATCGCGCACAGCAAACCGACTGCGATCACGGTGGCCGACACCGCGCGCCCCGCCACCACGGTGGCCAGCGAGATCGGCGCCGCCAGCAGCCGGTTCCAGATGCCGAGCCGGCGCGCGGCCAGCATGGCGATGCCCATCTCGATGCCCATGAACAGGATGAACTGCACGCCCATGCCGCCAAACGAGTGGGCGTAGCCATTGTATTTGGGGCCGCTGGACAGGGCCTCGTCGCGGGTAGCGAATGGCATCGACATGCCACCCGCCTCGAATTCCGACTCGGCTTTGGCGCCGGTGCGCACCTGCTCCGCGTCCGCCACCGCGCGCTGGTCCTGGAATTTTTTCAGGCTGTCGAGGAAGTCGCCCAGCTGCGCGGCGGCGGGATCGGTACTGGCCGCCGCGCGCACTTCGGCCAGCTGCCTGGCGGTGTTGGCGGCACCGGCGCTACCCATCACGGCCGAACTGGTGGTCTGCATCACCTGCTGCGTGAGCAGGCCCTTGACCATTGCCAGCACCGTCGATTGCGATGGGTCGTAGTACAGCGGCAGCTCGGGCTTTTTGCCCTTGGGGCCGGCGAACAGCGCGCTGTCGGCGGCGTCGCCGAAGCCGGCGGGGATCACCACCGCGACCGCGAGTTTACCGGCGCGCACCTTTTCCTGCGCCTGCGCTTCGGTCAGCTCGGTGACCCGCAATGTGCTTTCGGCCTTGAGGCCGGCGGCGATCTTGCGGCCGCTGGCCGACTGGTCGAGCACCACCAGGCCGATGTCGATCTTGCCGGTATTCGATTTCGACGCGCCGCCGAACAGCGAACCGAAAATCGCCGCCAGCAGCACCGGCATCAGCAAGTGCAGCATCAGCGCGCGCTTGTCGTTGACGTACAGGATCAGGTCCTTGCGGACCAATGCGAGGAAGGGAGTGATGGCTGTCATGGTGGTTCCGGTCAGTCGCGCAGGCTGCGGCCGGTAAGGTTGAGGAAGATGTTTTCCAGCGACGTGCGGGCAGTAGCGAAATGCAGCACCGGGATGTCTTGCGCAGCCAGCCAGGCCAACACCGGCGCCGCGTGCACGCTGGCAGCGAGATCGATATCGAGTGCAGCCCCCTCGGTGCGGATGGCGGTCACACCCGGTTGCGCGCGCAAGGCGCCGAGCAGCGCGGCCGTGGGCGGCACCGCCAGTTCCGCATGCAGCGCCGCCTGTGCGGGCAGGCGCTGGTACAGCGCGGCCGGGGTCTCGTCGGCCAGCACGCGGCCGTGGTCGATGATGACGATATGGTCGGCCAACCGCTCCACCTCTTCCATGTAATGGCTGGTGTAGATCAGCGCACGGCCTTGCGCCTGCAGGGTCTCCAAGGTGTCGAAGATGGCGTTGCGGCTTTGCGGATCGACGCCCACGGTCGGTTCGTCGAGGATCAATAATTGCGGGTCGTGCAGCAGCGCGGCGGCGATATTGAGGCGGCGCTTCATGCCGCCCGAGAAGGTCGAAGGCTTGTCGCGCGCGCGGTCGGCCAGGTTGACCAGCGCCAGCACCGCGTCGCAACGCTGCTTGAGATGCGCGCCCTTCAAGCCATACAGGGCGCCAAACAGTTTGAGGTTGTCGATGGCGGGCAGGTCTTCGTACAGCGCCAGGTCTTGCGGCACATAACCGATGTTGGCCTTGGCGGCACTGGCGCCCTGCCCGACCGGCGCACCGTCCAGCGTGATGGTGCCGGTGTCGGGACGCAGCAGGCCGCAGATCATGCCGACAGTTGTCGATTTGCCGGCGCCGTTGGGGCCGATCAGGCCGACGGTCTGGCCTTGCCGCACCTGGAACGAAACGCCATCGACCGCCCGCCGCTCGCCATACGATTTGCTGATGCCGTCCACCTGGAGCAGTACCGGTAATCTTGCCACCATGATCATCCTTGCTGTTTTGACAGCAGACGAGCATAGCGTTTTGCTATCTGTGCAGCAAGTTACAAATCAGCAATCTCGGGTTTTTCTCCAACATACAACAATCGTCTCGGGGTGCCTCGAAAACCGTAGCGAGCGGCTTGCTATCGTCTCGAGTAGCGCAAGCGTACGGAAGTACGCCGAGCAACGCAGAGGCGATAGCACGTCGCGCAGTAGGTTTACGAGCGCCCCATCACAATGCATATCGAACGACGTTATCGCTCCACTCGAAAGCGGCCAGCTCCAGCTCGACCAGCTCCTCAGGGCTCATCGCCAGCTCACGCAGCGCGGGCAATACCTGGTGGTCGAGTTCCTCGATCCGTTCCAGCGACTCGGCCAGGGTCAGCAGCTCGCCGTAGAAACCGGTACGGTCAAGCAAGGCGGCCGCGACTTCGTCGATCACTGGGATCTGGCCGAGGATTTCGTACATCGGCATGCCGAACAGCGTGTCCATCAGCGACATGATGCCGACCGTGAATGCGACATCGGCCGCGTGCGGTTCGCGCGGGCGCAGCCGGCTGGCCAGCAGTTCGAGCAGGCGGCCGCGCGTGGTGGCCAGCATCAGCAGCGGCGTCATGCTGTGGCCGCGCTTGCTCGGCTCGGCATACAGCATGATTTGCAGCCAGCGCTGCAACTGGCGCCGGCCCAGCAGGGTCAGGGCCTGGCCCAGCGAATCGATGCGCTGGCGCGCACCCACGGCCGGCGTGTTGACCAGTCGCAGCAGGTTCAGCGCCAGCGAGACGTCGCGCTTGATGGCGCGCTCGATTTCCGGGTTGTCGGCGTCGGACGTGACCAGGGTCATCAGTTCCATCACCGCCAGCTGCGACGGCGACAGCTTCTTGCCGCTCATGATCACGGGCTTGGAGAAATAATAGCCCTGGAAATAGTCGAAGCCGAGGTCGAGCGCGTTCTTGAATTCCTCGCGCGTCTCGACCTTTTCCGCCACCAGCTTCTTGCGCTGCTGGTGGAACTGTGGCGCCAGCTGCATCAGGGTGGACAACGGCGTGTGGTGCACATCCATCTTGACGTATTGCACCAACGGCAACAGGGCAGCGGTTTGCCCCGCCTCGTGTCCGCCGTGCAGGGCGAACTGGAAACCGTGGCTGGCCAATTCGTGCATCCGCTCAAGCAACTCCGGCGTGGCCACCACGGTGTCGGCGATTTCCAGCACCACGCGCTGGGGCGGCAGGAAGGCGAAGATATCGGTCATCAACACGTCGGCATCGACATTGACGAAGCCGCGGGCCTCGCCGATGGTGCGCTCCATGCCCAGTTGCGAGGCATGGGCAATCACGGCCGCCGTGGCGGACAGTTCGTCGGTGACCAGCGCCGGCCCCACCGGCTCGTTACGAAACAGCAACTCGTAGCCGAACAGCGCCTGGTTGCGGTCCAGGATGGGCTGGCGGCCCAGGTAAAATTCGCGCACGCGCAGCTTGCGGGCGCCGTCGTCGTTGGCGGAAAGATCGATCATGTGCGTCAGTCAAAAATATTGGGCAGGTCGCCTACCATTTTGACAGCAATGCCCGCCCATGTGGCGATCGCTGATTGTCTTTCGCCGCTTTAATCGCCGCTTTGCATCGTTTGTTGCGGGGCGCCATCAATAAATAGCTTCAGCTCGCCTGGTGCGAAGGCAATCCAGCGCTCGTTGGTGGTCAACGGCTCGGTGACGATCACCGCCACGCGGTCGTCCGGTGTGGTGACCTGGGCGAAATCGACGATGACATCCTCGTCCGACAGCATGGCAGTGTCGAACGGGTGCTGGCGCACCAGGTAGAACAGGCGGGTGGAGCAATGGGCAAACAGCTCGCCGCCCGACGACAGCAGCATGTTGAAGGTGCCGTGGGTGGCGATCTCGGCCACCAGCGGCTGCAGCGCCGCGTGCAAATCGTCGCGCGTGGGCCGTTGCTCGCCGAAACGGGCACGCAGTTGCTGCAAGATATAGCAAAAAGCCCGCTCGCTGTCGGTGGTGCCCACCGGGCGGAAAGCGCCGTTGAGCAGCGGATTGAATTCCTTGAGGTCGCCGTTATGGGCGAATACCCAGTATTGCCCCCACAGCTCGCGCACGAACGGGTGGCAATTTTCCAGCGCAACCTGGCCTTGGGTGGCCTTGCGGATGTGGGCGATGACGTTGGTGGACTTGATCGGGTAGTTTTTGATCAGCTCGGCAATCGGCGAAGCGATCGCGGCCTGGTGATCGACGAAGTGGCGCACGCCGGCGCCCTCGAAGAAGGCGATACCCCAGCCGTCGTGGTGGTGGTCGGTGCGGCCGCCGCGCATGGCGAAGCCGGTAAAGCTGAACACAATGTCGGTTGGCACATTGCAGTTCATGCCCAGAAGTTGGCACATGATGATCTCTTAAAATGAAGCTGGCGTGCGCATCGTAACCGAATCGGCCCCCGATGCGCAGCCATAAAGAGTCCCTGCGCCGTATTTATACCTTAATGCAACAGCACCGGCTGACTCATGAGCTCATCGTAACTGCCCAAAAATTCATCGATTTCAGCCATGGTGGGCTCGTTGGCGATCAGTTCGTTGACATCGCGACGGAAGTTTTGCGCCAGGACGCCATTGATGAAGATCTCGCGCTTGCCGCCTTTGTCGACGATTTCGTAGCCGCCAAAGCGCAATGCGTCCAGAGTGCGGTCGGCGCCAAACTCGACAACGCTGTACTGCTCGCTGTTATAGATGAGATTCATATTGCTTCCTTTCTCCAGGGGGCCTGCTTGGTTACACTCTCAGCCTGTTACATAAGGCCGAAAGCAGATGATTCAAGGGCTTGAGCTGGGAACTCGAAAACCGTAGCGAGCGGCTCGTTATCGTCGTGAGTAGCGGAAGCGTACGGGAGTACGCTGAGCAACGGAACGGCGATAGCGGGCCGCGCAGTAGGTTTTCGAGTTTCCCAGTAGATCAAAGAGCCGATCTGCCGGCTGGTTCAGGCCGCGATATCGGGTTGCAATGCCAGCAGCGCATCGTACGGCGGCCCGGACAGCCACTCGCGCAGCAGTGCCAGGTGCTCGGCCGAGGCCAGGCTGATGTAGAGCTGAGCGGGGGGACGGCGCAGCACACGGTTCAATGTTACCCGTAAAACGAGATTACCGCTGCAATGCAAACAGCCGGGTGCGATCCGGATAACATTCGCGGCATATTTTGGAGGGGAATCTTCGAACACCAGGGCCGAGCCGCCATCGGACAGGCCCTCGAGGATGATGGCGCTGGGCACGCCCGGCTGCAGCAGCGCGGCAATGGCGGTCTCGCGCGCGCCGGCGCGGGGGCCCGTGACCAGCCACGTGGGCACCGGCGCCCGGGGGCCGGCGGCCACCGTGGCGTTGACGTCAGTCACGGGCTGAGGCTGCCTTTTTTGCCAGTTTGCCCGGCTCCACGCCCAGTTGCTTGAGCTTGCGGTACAGGTGAGTACGCTCGAGGCCGGTTTTCTCGGCCACGCGCGTCATGCTGCCGCCTTCGCGCCCCAGGTGGTGCTCGAAGTACATGCGCTCGAACGCGTCGCGCGCTTCGCGCAGCGGCAGGTCGAACGACAGGCTGAACGAGTGGTTGTCGGCGCCGGCCACGGTGGCGCCGCCGCGCACGGCAATCGCCGCTGCCGGGTTCGGTGCATTGAAGGCTGCGCCGGGCGCTTCCTCGGGCTGGGCCGCCAATACCGGGCGCGGCGCCACTGGCGGCGTGCGCACGGTTTCCTGGGCGCGCGTGAGGCCGGCCTGCACCGCCTTGAGCAGTTTTTGCAGCGCGATCGGCTTCTCGAGGAAGTTCAATGCGCCGATGCGGGTGGCCTCGACCGCCGTATCGATGGTCGCGTGGCCCGACATCATGATCACCGGCATCGTCAGCAAGCCGTCGCGCTGCCATTCCTTGAGCAGGGTCACGCCGTCGGTATCGGGCATCCAGATATCGAGCAATACCAGGTCGGGTGCACCGGCGGCACGCGCCTCGCGCGCCTGCTGGGCGTTTTCCGCCAGTTGAATTGCGTGTCCTTCATCGCTGAGGATTTCCGAGAGCAACTCGCGGATGCCCATCTCATCGTCCACTACCAGTATGTTTGCCATCTTCCCTCGCCTTCTACATTTTTCTTACCGTCAATGCGGCAATAATTTTCTACTACCTAACTTAAACATTTTGCATCGTTGGCGCTAACTTTAACAGCAAAATCAATATGGACGCGCCACTTCTTTCAGTGTGATTCTGGATATCGATCCGCCCGCCGTGCTCGTCGATAATCTTCTTCACCATCGCCAGTCCCAGGCCGGTGCCGCGGGCCTTCGACGTGACATACGGTTCAAACGCACGGGCCAGGATTTTCGGCGCGAAACCGGGGCCATTGTCGCTGATCGACAGCCGCACCGCCATCCGTTCGCCACCGTCGGCGCCCCGATAATGAATAACTTCCGTAACCACGTCAATCCGCGGCGGCGGCGCGCCCGCCGGCAGTTCGGCCATGGCATCCTGGGCGTTCTGCAGCAGATTATGGATCACCTGGCGCAATTGCGTTTCGTCGCCCATCACGGGCGGCAACTCGGCTGCCAGTTGCGGGTGGATGATGTCGTCGCCCTCGCCCGTCATGTACAGGTGCAGGATTTCTTCCACCAGCGCGTTCAGGTCCAGCGTATGCAGCACGGCTGGCGGCGTCTTGGCGTAGTCGCGGAAGTCGTCGACCATCCGCTTCATCGCCGCCACCTGGTTGACGATGGTGGCCGTGCTCTTGTTGAGCAGTTCGGTATCGGGCGACGTCAGCTTGCTTTCGAGCTTCATCTGCAAGCGTTCCGCCGACAGCTGGATCGGCGTAAGCGGGTTCTTGATTTCGTGCGCCAGCCGGCGCGCCACTTCGCCCCAGGCAATCGAGCGCTGGGCCGAAATCACGTCGGAGATATCGTCAAACACCACCAGGTAGCCGCTGCCGCCCTCGATGGGCAGGCGCGAGCCGCGCGTGAGCAGGGTCAGGTCGTGGTCGTCGATGCTGGCGGTGCGCCGTGGTACTTCGATCTGGCGCTGCCAGTGCGTGCGCTGGCCGCTGCGCCCGGCTGCCGACTGCGCACTCTGGGCGGCAAACGCGGCGACGATGGCGGCGCCAAACTCCTGCATGCCGTCCACTTCGTCAAGCTTGCGGCCGATCATGGCCATGCCCGGCAATTGCAGGATGCGCTCGACCGAATCGTTAAAGCTGGTCAAATGAAATTCCTGGTCCAGCACCATCACCCCGGCCGACATATTGGCCAGCACGGATTCGAGGTGGGCCTTGGCGTTTTGCAGCGCGGTGCGATTGCGTTCCACCGCGCTGCGGGCGTCCGACAATTGCCGCGTCATCGTATTGAACGATTGCGTGAGCGTGCCTAGTTCGTCGGACGTGGCCACGATCGGCCGTGGCGACAGGTCGCCCTCGGCCACCGCGCGCGTGCCTTCGGCCAGCAGCAGCAGCGGCTGCGCCAGGTCGCTGGCAATTAAAAACGCGCTGGCAATCGCCCCGAACACGGCCAGCAGCAGAGTCAGCGTCAGGGTAACGATGTACATCTTGCGCAAGCCCACGCGCGCGACAAACCGTTCCTTGTAGTTGGAATAGGCGCTGCGGATGGTCTCGCCATTGGCGGCGAGTTGCGGAGGGGCAAGTTGAATCAGTTGCAGGTAGCGCGGCGCCAGGTGGAAACCGTTGGGGCGTACCAGGTCGGGAATCGCGATCACCACGCGCAGGCGCAGCTGGTTGGCGGGGTCTTGCGGTCCCAGCGCCGGGGTGACCGGGGTATCGACCAGGTTGCTGCGCAGCTCGTTACCGCCCTCGGGCGCGCCGTAGGCGACCTCGCTCTTGGCCTTGGCCATCATTTCACGGGTGGGCAGGTCGGCGCTGAGGTTGCCGCTGCCGCTGGCGCGGGCACTGATGACCAGGCCGCCTTCGGCATCGACAATGATGGCGTTCTGCATGCCGGGCTGGTTCTTGACCAGCTCGGCCAGGATCTGGCGCTCGGTGCCATACGGCTCCTGCGCCAGCCGCTCGGTGGTACGGGAGGCGGTAACGGTCAGCTCGCCGAGGGCAGAATCAAGCCCGGCCCGGCTCAGGTTGATGCCGGCCTCGAGCGCGTCTTCCACCGGCACATTGAACCAGGAATCGATCGAGTGGGAAACGAATTGCACCGACACCAGGAAAATCACCAGCCCCGGCAACACGCCGATGGCGGCAAACAGCAGCACCAGCCGGGTCATCAGCTTGGAACCGAACTTGCCATCCTTGTAACGCGCATACAGGCGGAACAGCGACACCGCCACCAGCAGCAGCAGCGCCACGGCCACGGCCGCATTCAGGCCCAGCAGCCAGGCATAGTAGCGGTCGAAGAAGCCGGAATTGTCGGAGGCGGATGCCAGCAGGAACAGCAGGATACTGACAAAGGCGCCGCCGATGACGGCAAAATACCGCAGCATCCTGCTCACTTATTCAGCCCTGTAGAGGAAAGATTTCTTGTCCGACGCCAGGCGCCATTCGTTGTTGTTCAGGGCGTTGATCTGGATCGGCTTGGGCAAATAGTTGGGATCGAGCCCCATTGACAGCTTGACGGTATAGCTCTCGCCCACCTTGAGCGACCCGCGCGGCGCCACGATCCAGCGGTTGGGGCGGCGGATCTGGAACAGCGCATCGTCGAGCGACGAATAACTTTGCGCCACGCTGCCAGTGGTGCCCACCGTGTACTGGCGGGTGAGCACGTTGAACCAGATCTTGGCGGTCTGGCGCGCAACGATGGCTTTTTCGTCGAACCAGTACCAGCGCGGGCGCGAAAACTCGATGGTGGTGGTGAAGTACAGCGGCACGCCGTACTGCAGCGCGTCTTCCAGGCCGTGATTGAGGTCGAAGCCATAGGTGGCCGACAGCCGGTAGCCGTCTTCGGTGGCCTCCACGAACGCGCGCTTGATCTCGACGCCGTCGGCAGCGCGTGCTGCCTGCGGCATGGCGCAGGCTAAGAGCAGCAGCAAGGGGCCGAGCAACAGGCGCAAAAATTGAAAGGTCACGGAACTCAACGGGTACGGGGTGGCTAAGATGCAGGCAATATATCGGGCAAAACGGTCACGCATTTTTCTGGAAAAGCGCGTAGAACAAACCATCGTGATCCTGCCCGTCGCCACCGGCGGGAAGCAATTGGCCAGGCGCATCGAGTCGCGCGGCGCCATTGCGTACTGCAAAAGCGGCGGCCTGCGCCTCGGATTCCTGTGGCCACAAGGAACATGTCACGAACAGCAATTTACCACCGGGGGCAAGCATCTGCCAAAGGTTGTCGAGGATTTTGGCCGAAAGTGTTGCAAGTTGGAGCGTGTCGCCCTTGCGGCGCAACCAGCGGATATCGGGGTGGCGGCGCACGATGCCCGACGCCGTGCACGGCACGTCGGCCAGGATGCGGTCGAACAATTGACCGTCCCACCAGTCCGACGTCTCGGCCGGGGCGGCCTTGAGTTCGGCGTCCAGTTGCAGCCGTTCGAGGTTTTCGCCCACCCGCGCCAGGCGCTTGGCGTCGGCGTCAAGCGCGGTCACGTGCACGTTGGCCAGTTCCAGGATGTGGCAGGTTTTGCCGCCCGGGGCAGCGCAGGCGTCGAGCACGCGCATGCCGTCGGCCACATCGAGCAGCGGCGCGGCCAGCTGAGCGCCGGCGTCCTGCACCGACACCACGCCGTCGTTAAAGCCGGGGATCAGGCTGACGGCCACCGGTTTGACCAGGCGCACGGCCGACGGGCCGATGCGGGTGGCGGCCATGCCGGCCTGCTCCAGCACGGCCAGGTAGTCTTCGACCGTGGATTTACGTTGATTGACGCGCAAGGTGAGCGGCGGCGCGGTGTTGCCGGTGGTGAGCACGCCCTGCCAGTCCTGCGGCCAGGCCGCGCGCACGGCGTCGATCCACCATTGCGGGTAGTTCCAGCGCGCCAGCGGCTGCAGCGAGGCGGTATCGAGCAGATTCTGGCGCTCGCGCAGGAAGCGGCGCAGCACGGCGTTGACCATGCCCTTGGCACGGGCGGCGTCCGGGTGCGCTTCGGCGGCGGTCACGGTCTGATCGACCACGGTGAATTCTTCGTACGGCGCGGTTTCGTCCGGGGCGTTGATCAGCGCCAGCGCGCAGGCCAGCAGGGCCGCCACCAGCGGCTCGGGCGCCTTGGGCGCCATCAGGCCCACCAGGGTTTCGCTCTGGCCCAGCTGGCGCATGCAGCGGTAGCTGATGTCCTGCATCGCGCCGCGCGCCTGCGGCGTGGCATCGCTGCCCAGGCGGGCCCACACCTGCACCAGCGCCTGCGGCAGGTTGGTGCCGGTGCGCACCAGCGCCACGGCTTGCGCTGCGCCGATCAGGGAAAATGCGAGGGAATCCGGTTTGAGGCCGGTATTAAAACCTGTTTGCAGCGCCGGCTTGAGGTCGCGCGCGTGGCTGGCGCGCAGCTTGGGCGCAGCGGGCTTGGCGGGGGACTTCAGGGAAAGTGTCGGTCGCTGCTTGTTCATATGCTAATTCCAGATGGCGGCCGGCAGCCGTGATCGCGCAGTATACAGCAGCACCTTTCATATGGCGATGATATGCGCAGGCGGCAGATGTAAATCTCGTTTCAGATACCGACGCGCGGTGACCGGGCCCGGTCAAACCAGTATAATATTTGCAGTTTGGCTCGTGCTTCTGCGCCTGCCCGAAGCGTAACACTTCGCATTTTGATGATTATTTAGCGCGGCTCCGCCGCCACCCTGCTCATGCTCGCCCAACAAAAACAAGATATCACCGCCCTGTTCCAGGCCGCCCTCGCTCCGATCCTCGCTGGCACGGAAGTCTCTGCCAACGTCGTGCTCGAGCGTCCGCGCGATCCGTCGCACGGCGACGTTGCCTGCAACATCGCCATGCAACTGGCCAAGCAGCTCAAGATGAACCCGCGCGAACTGGCCACGCGCCTGGTCGATGCGCTGCGCGCCGATCCTGCCGCCGCCGGCCTGGTGGAGTCCGTGGATATCGCCGGCCCCGGCTTCATCAACCTGCGCGTGACCGCAGCGGCCAAGCAGGCCGTGGTCAAGGCCGTGCTGACCCAGGGTGAAGCTTACGGTCGCAGCGCCACCGGCACCGGCCAGAAAGTGATCATCGAATTCGTCTCCGCCAACCCCACCGGTCCGCTGCACGTGGGCCACGGCCGCCAGGCCGCGCTGGGCGATGCGCTGTCGTCGCTGTTCGGCAGCCAAGGCTATGACGTCACCCGCGAGTTCTATTACAACGACGCCGGCGTGCAGATTCAAACCCTGGCCAACTCGGTGCAGGCGCGCCTGCGCGGCCACAAGCCCGGCGACGCTGCCTGGCCCGAATCGGCCTACAACGGCGACTACATCGCCGACATCGCCGCCGACTTCCTGGCCAAAAAGACCGTGTCGGCTTCCGACGGGGCGCCGGCCACCGCCTCGGGCGATATCGAAGACATCGAATCGATCCGCGCCTTTGCCGTGACGTACCTGCGCAACGAGCAGGACATCGACCTGCAGGCGTTCGGCGTCAAGTTCGACAATTACTATCTTGAATCGTCGCTGTACCAGGACGGCAAGGTCGACGCCGCCGTGGACATGCTCAACAAATCGGGCAAAACCTACGAGGAAGAAGGCGCGCTGTGGCTGCGCACCGAAGACTACGGCGACGACAAGAACCGCGTAATGCGCAAGACCGACGGCACCTACACGTACTTCGTGCCCGACGTTGCGTACCACATCGTCAAGTTCCAGCGCGGTTACAACCAGGCCATCAACGTGCAAGGTTCCGACCACCACGGCACCATCGCCCGCGTGCGCGCCGGCCTGCAAGCGGTCGGCCTGGGCATTCCGCAAGGCTTCCCCGACTACGTGCTGCATAAAATGGTCACCGTCATGAAGGGCGGCGAAGAGGTGAAAATCTCCAAGCGCGCCGGTTCGTACGTCACCGTGCGCGACCTGATCGAATGGTCGGGCGGCGGCGATGACACCCGCGGCCGCGATGCCGTGCGCTTCTTCCTCATCTCGCGCAAGGCCGATACCGAATTCGTGTTCGACGTCGATGTCGCGCTGAAAACCTCGGACGAGAACCCGGTCTATTACGTGCAGTACGCCCACGCACGCATCTGCCGCATGCTGGAACAATGGACTGGCGACGAAGCCTCGCTGGCCGACGTGGACCTGGCGCCGCTCACCGCCCCTACCGAAGCGACCTTGCTGGCCACCCTGGCTGCGTACCCGGAAACGCTGGCGCGCGCCCAGGCCGAACTGGGCCCGCACCAGATCGCGTTCTACCTGCGCGACCTGGCCGCCAACCTGCACAGCTTCTATTTTGCCGAGCGCGTGCTGGTGGACGACGAGGCGCTCAAGGCTGCGCGTATCGCGCTGATGGTCGCCACGCGCCAGGTGCTACGCAACGGCCTGGCGCTGATCGGCGTTTCGGCTCCCAATAAAATGTAATGACCAGGATCTCCAGCACAATGACTTTCCGCACTCCGCAGCTCCGTACCCCGCGCCAACAGGGCAATACCTTCGTCGGCATCGTTATCGGCCTGGTCATCGGCCTGGCCGTGGCGGTGGTCGTGGCGCTGGTGATCAACAAGGGCGCCTCGCCGTTCACCGACAAGGCGCGTAACAGCAAGTCGGCCGAAACCACGGCGGGCCAGGCGGCCGATCCGAACAAGCCGATGTACGGCAACAAGGAAGCGGCACGCGCCGCCGCCAAGGACCTGGGCCGCGAGCCGCCACCACCGGCGCCGGCCACCCCGCCGCCGCCTGAGCCGGCACCGGCCAAGGCTGCCGACCAGTTGCAGGCCGTGGTCGATCGCATCCAGGGCACGCCGGCCGAAAAGCCGCGCGCCTCCAACGTTACGCCGGTACCGACCGGCAAGACGCCAACCACTGCGGCTGCCACGCCAGCGGCCGCCGGCGACGAGAAATACATCTATTACCTGCAAGCGGGCGCGTTCCGCGAAGTGGCCGACGCCGAAAGCGCGCGCGGCAAGCTGGCACTGCTCGGCTTCGAAGCCACGCTGTCGGACCGCACCACCGATACCGGCGTGCTGCACCGCGTGCGCATCGGCCCGTTCCAGCAGGTCGAGGCGATGAACAAGGTGCGCAGCAAGCTGTCGGAAAACGGCATCGATGTAGCTGTCGTACGCAATCAGAAATAACTGAGCAAAAGTAAATCCAAGGAGTGAAGATGCGAGTCCTGAAATACGCAGTAAGCGCCATGCTGATGAGCGCCGTGGTCCTGTCGGCCTCGGCCTCGCCTACCGATCCGAAAAACGGCGTCGAATACCGCACCCTGCCCACGCCGCAACAGGCCGACGCGAAAAAAGTGGAAGTGATCGAATTCTTCGACTACGCCTGCCCGCACTGCTACGCGCTCGACCCGTCGCTGCAAGCCTGGATCAAGAAGCAGGGCAGCACCATCATCTTCAAGCGCGTGCACATCTCGCGCACCGGCACCGACCTGCCGCAGCAAAAAATGTTCTACACGCTCGAATCGATGGGCCTGATGAACGACGCCATGAACACCAAGATCTTCACCGAGATGCACGTCAACCGCAATCGCATGAACCGCGACGAGCTGGTGTTCGACTTCATCGCCAAGCAGGGCGTCGATCGCCAGAAGTTCATCGATACCTATCGCGGCTTCGGCGTGCAGGGCCAGGTACGCCGGGCTTCGTCGATAATGGATACCTACGGCGTCGATTCGTGGCCGATGTTCGCCATCGACGGCAAGTACGTGACGTCGCCGGCCATGTCCGACGAAGCCACCAAGGCCGCCACCACCGAAGCGCAGCTGCATGCGCAGGGCTTCCAGGTGATGGACGTGCTGGTCGCCAAGGCGAAAGCGGAAAAGAAGTAAGCATGTCCCTCCCGGACGCGCCGATGGAGCGCCACCATGCAGCCTGAGTGGAGCCACCAGCGCGTATTCATCACCGGCGCCTCGAGCGGTATCGGCGCCGCGCTGGCCGCGCATTACGCGGCACTGGGCGCCACGCTGGGACTGCTGGCCCGGCGCGGCGCGGCACTTGAACAGTTGATCGCCACCCTGCCCCAGCCTGAACGCCACCGCGCCTACGCGGTCGATGTGCGCGACCACGCGGCCATTGCCGCTGCCGCGCAAGACTTCATCACCTGTACCGGTGGCATCGACGTGGTGATCGCCAACGCCGGCATCTCGGTGGGTACCCTCACCGAATACGCCGAAGACTTGCCGGTGTTTGCCGACATCGTCGCCACCAACCTCACCGCCACCGCCGCCACGTTCGCGCCGTTCATCGCCACCATGAAAGCGCAGCGCGCGCCGGCACGGCTGGTGGGCATCGGCAGCGTGGCCGGCATCCGTGGCCTGCCCGGCGCCGAGGCGTACAGCGCGTCCAAGGCCGCCGTGATCAGCTACTGCGAATCGCTGCGCCTGGAGCTCAAGCCTTATGGCATCAAGGTCGTCACGCTGTGCCCCGGCTATATCGACACGCCAATGACCCGCGTCAATCCGTACCCGATGCCGTTCCTGATGGCGCCCGATCGCTTCGCCGCGCGCGCCGCACGCGTTATCGACGCCGGCAGCAGCTATGCCGTGATTCCGTGGCAGATGGGCGTGGTGGCCAAGGTGCTGCGCCTGCTGCCCAACCCGGTGTACGACTTCGCCTTCGGCAAGGCGCCGCACAAACCGCGCAAACCGCGCAAACAAACTTCATGAACAATCACTCCACGCTCGTCTCTCCAGCCGCGATCACCGCGCTGTGCGCCGCCAGCGCCAGCCACGTGGCGATCGAAGCGGTGTTTGAGACCGGTTCCACCAACGCCGACCTGCTGGCGCGCCTGAACCAGCTGGGTACTTTACCCGGCCCGCTGCTGCGCATCGCCGACCAGCAAAGCGCGGGACGCGGCCGCGCCGGACGCAGCTGGCTGTCCGCGCCCGGCGCGGCGTTGATGTTCTCGCTGGCGTGGCGCTTCCAGGGGCCGCTGCACCGCATGACCGGCCTGCCGATGGCGGTCGGCGTGGCGCTGGCCGAAACCATTGCCGGCCTGGGCGTGCCGGTGCAGATCAAGTGGCCCAACGACCTGCTGAAGGGTGGCGACAAGCTGGCCGGCATCCTGGTCGAAACCTGCGTCGATAAAACCGATGGCGCCATCTGGGCCGTGATCGGCACCGGCATCAACCTCCTGATGCCGGATGCGCTGGAACAGCAGATCGGCCGCAGTGTGGCCGCCGCCCCGTGGCTGGCGCAAATGGACCGCAACGCGCTGGTGGCCGCGCTCCTGAACCGCCTGGCAGCGGTGCTGGCCGAATTCGACGACACCGGCTTTGCGCCGTTTGCCGAACGCTGGAACGCGCTGCACGCGTGGCACGGCCGCGAGGTGGTGCTACTAGACGACGGCCAGGTGCTGCAACAGGGCCGCGCCGTGGGCGTGGACGCCATCGGCCGCCTGCTGCTCGACACGCCGAACGGCCGGGTCGAAGTGCTGTCCGGCGATGTCTCGCTGCGGCTCTCTCCCGAACAATCAACCGGAAACACCCCATGCTCCTGATCGATGCCGGCAACACCCGCGTGAAATGGGCGCTGGCCGCCAATGATGCCGCCCCGGGCGACTGGCTCGAACACGGCGCCGTCACCCATGCCGACCTGCCGCAGCTGGAACTGGCGTGGAGCGAGGCCGTGGCCCGCCACGGCGTGGGCCGCATCGTGATCGCCAACGTGGCCGGCAACGCGCTGCGGGTGCAGCTCGAATACGTGTTGCAGCGGGCGTTTCCTGCGCTGGACCTGGACCAGGCGATTACCTGGTTCGCGTCCGTGCCGGCACTGGTGGGCGTGACCAACGGCTACCGCAACCCGGCCCAACTCGGGTGCGACCGCTTTGCCGCCGCCATCGGCGGCCATGCGCTGGCGCCGGGCCAGTCCATCATCGTCGCCAACTGCGGCACCGCCACCACCATCGACGCCATCACCGCCGACGGCTTTTTCCTCGGTGGGATGATCCTGCCGGGACTGGGCCTGATGGCTGGCGCGCTGGCGCGCAACACGGCGCAGCTCCCCCGCATTGCCCACGATGCCAAACTGCCCGACGGCTTCGCCGACAACACCGACGACGCCATCCTGAGCGGCTGCATGGTGGCCCAGAGCGGCGCCATCGAACACGCGTTTGCCCAGCATGGCGCAGCCATGTGCATCCTGTCGGGCGGCGCCGCGCCGCATATCGCACCGCTGCTGACGGTGCCGTACCGCCTGATCGACAATGTGGTGCTGATCGGCCTGCATGCGTCGGCCGCTGCCGACCGTTCCAACCAGGGAAGCCCGTGCTGAAATTTATCTTCTGTTCGCTGTTGGCCGTCAATGCCGCGCTGTTCGCGTACGGCCAGGGCTACCTCGGGCATTTCAGCGGCAACGAGCGCGAACCGCAGCGCCTGCAGCGCCAGCTCAACCCCAAAGACCTGACACTGGTATCGTCCGAGCGCGCGCACCGCACCGAGGCGAGCGCTCCTGCGGTTGCCGCCAATGCTGCCACCGACACTGACACTGACGCAGCTACTGTCGCTGCCGCCGGCGCTACGCCTGCTGCCAAGCCGGCGCCGCCGCTGGCCTGCGTGGAAATCGGCAGCTTCGTGCTGGCCGAGGCGCGCCGTTTCGAGGCGCGCCTGGCGCCGCTGCAACTGGGCGACCGCCAGTCGCGCCGCAACCTGCCCGGTACCGAGGTGTCGAGCTACATCGTGCACATCCCGCCACAAGGCAGCAAGGAAGCGGCCGACCGCAAGGCGGCCGAGCTGCGCGGCCTGGGCGTGACCAACTACTACGTCATTTCGGATAATTCGCCGCTGCGCTACGGCGTGTCGCTCGGCGTATTCAAGACCGAGGGTGCAGCGCAAAACCAGCTGGCAATGCTGGTCAAGCAGGGCGTGCGCACCGCGCGCGTCACGCCGCGCATGAGCGGCAGCCGCCTGCTGGCCTTCCAGTTCCGCGACGTCGCGCCATCACTGAAGGCCGATCTCGACAAGATCCGGGCCGACTTCCCCAATACCGACGTTCGTACCTGCCGCTAACCTTCGGGGTCAATTCCGACATTCGAACACGAGCTCCTCGCTATGATGGCCAATTCCGCGCGATTAAGTTCAAAAAAGTGTCAGCGCTGGATGACGAGCGGCTTGAGCTTGAGCGCCGACGGCAGGTTGCCGATCGCGTCCTGCGCGGCCTGGCGGCTGGCGAACGGGCCGCTGAACAGGCGAAACACGGGACCGCTCTGCACCACGTGCAACGCCGCCAGCGCGGCGCCGGCCAGTTGGACTTGCAACTGGCGCGCGCCGTCCGGGCGCGAGTAGGCGCCCAGTTGCAGGTAGTAGCCGCCGGCCAGGGCTTCGTCCTGGGTCGCTGGAGTTGCCGGCACTGCCGGCAACTCCAGCGCGGCGGCTGCCGCAGGCGCGGCCTTTGCGCCGTCGCCCAGCATCAGCGCTTCGATCTCGGAAGCCGGCACCGCGCGCGGCGCCAGCACCAGCGCCGGCTTTTCGTCATCGCCCCGGAACGACGACAGGCGCTTGTCCGGCGATGCCTGCGGCGACTGCGACGCCAGGCGCGGCCCGCTGGTGGTCGAGACGCCGCCGCGCGTGGCCAGCATGCGGTCGATCTCGGCCGGCAGGATGCGCTCCACTTTCAATTCGTGACTGCCCTTGTTGAGCAGGCCAAGCTTGAGCGCCGCCGTGTACGACACGTCGATCACGCGCTTGGAGTGGAACGGCCCGCGGTCGTTGATACGCACCACCACCGTGGCGCCGGTGAGCATGTTCGACACCCGCGCATACGATGGAATCGGCAGCGTGGGATGGGCGGCCGTCATCTTGTACATGTCATACAGTTCGCCCGACGACGTGCGCTGGCCGTGGAATTTTTTCCCGTACCACGTACCCATGCCCACCTGGGTAAACGGCTCGTCGTCGGTGATCGGCGTGTAGGTTTTACCGAGCACCACGTACGGGCGGTTGGAACGCGGCAGCAGCGGATCGTTGCGCACCTCGGCGTCCGGCACGGCGGCCAGGTTCTCGGGCGGATTGTCGCCAGGGCCGTCGTCCTGGTAGTAACCGCCGCGCCCGGAATTGGCCGGCGGCAGCACCGGCAGGCCCGGTTGCGCCTTGCCGGTGGGCGGCGCCTTGATCACGGGACCGCCCACGCGCGAGGTGCGCGGCAGCCGTTCGTCGGGCGCGCTGGCGCAGCCGGCCAGCAAGGCGGCCAATAACAGTGGGACCAGCAGCGGAGCCTTTGCCGTTGCTGGCACCGCGCCGTGTGGCGCTTGGCGTGAAGCCCGGTTTGGCGTACGGACTGCCGCGTGGCCCAGCGCGTTGTCGGCCCGTTCCTGTGCCGCGTGGTGGCCGCACAAGCGGGCGGGCGTGGTGTTGAAGCCTGGCCTCATGTCGTCATCCTTTTCAGTTCTTGCGGACCGCTGGCGCGGGCTGCGTGGCGGGCGTGGGCGCCGCCGGGGCTGGCGTTGGGGCCGGCGCGGGCGCCGGTGCCGGCGTTGGTGTTTGAGCCGGTGCCGGTGCTGGCGCGGGTGCCGGCGTGCCTGGCGGCTGCGCCGTCGGCATCAGTCCCGGCGCCTGGTTGCCCTGCGCTTCGAGGCGGGCGGCGGCGGCCTGCTCTTCGAGCGTCTGGCCTTCAACCGGCAGGATCTCTTCGGCGTCTTCCTTCTCGACCTTGGTGGTATCCTTGCCGGCCGGGCGCTTGCCCAGCAAATAATAATCGATGGCCTTGCGCGCGATTGGCGCCGCTTCGAGGCCGCCCATGCCGGCGTTTTCCACCACCAGCGCCAGTGCAATGCGCGGCTTTTCGGCCGGCGCAAAGGCGACGAACAGCGCGTTGTCGCGCAGGCGCTCGGCCAGCCGGGACGCATTGTACTTCTCGCCTTTCCGGATCGTGATCACCTGCGCGGTACCGGTCTTGCCGCCCACGCGATATTCGGCGCCGGTAAAGGCGCGCACGCCGGTGCCGCCGGCTTCGGTGGTCACGCCCACCATGGCGTTCTTGATGAAGTCGATGTTTTCCTGCTTGAGCGGTATCCGGTAACTCTCTTTCGAGACCGTGAGCGTGCGCGCCCGGGTGCCGCCGTTTTCCAGGATTTTCACCAGGTGCGGCTTCATCACCACGCCGTTGTTGGCCAGGTTGGCCATGGCGTGGGCGATCTGCAGCGGCGTATAGGCGTTGTAGCCCGAGCCGTTGCTGACCGAGATCGTGTCGCCGCCCACCCAGCGTCCGGCCGAACCCTTGAAGCGCTTGCGCTTCCAGTCCTGCGACGGCAGCACGCCGGTTTTCTCGCCGATCAGGTCAATGCCGGTCTTCTGGCCGAAGCCGAACGGCTTCATGAAATCGTGGATCATGTCGATGCCCATGTCGTGACCGAGCTCGTAATAATACGTGTTACACGAGACCACGATCGATCGGTGCATGGCCACCGAACCGTGGCCGCCCACCACGTCATCGTTGAAGCGGTGCCCGCCCAGCATGTAGAAACCGGGGTCGTAAGTGGCATAGGTGGTGGTGCGCTTGCCCAGTTCCAGCGCGGCCAGCGCCATGAACGGCTTGAAGGTCGAACCGGGGGCGTAGGTGCCGGACAGCGGCCGGTTCACCATCGGCCGGTCGAGCGAGGTATTGAGTTCGTTCCAGCTCTGGGTGTCGATGCCGTCCACGAACAGGTTGGGGTCGAACCCCGGGCGCGAGACGTAGGCCAGGATGTCGCCCGTCTCCGGCTCGATGGCGACAAGCGCGCCGCGGCGCTCGCCAAAGGCGTCTTCCACCACTTTTTGCAGCTCGATGTCGATCGACAGGATCAGGTTGTCGCCGGGCGTGGCGGGCTTGCGCGACAGCGTGCGGATGGCCCGGCCGCCGGCCGACACTTCTACTTCTTCGTAGCCGGTGCGGCCATGCAGCTGCTGCTCGTAGCTTTTTTCCAGCCCTTCCTTGCCGATATGGTCGGTGCCGCGGTAGTTGGCGGTGTCCTCGCGCTCGTCGATGGCAGCGGCGTCGGCACGGTTGATGCGGCCGATGTAGCCGATCACGTGCGACGCCGTCTCGCCCAGTGGGTACTGGCGGAACAGGCGCGCCTGCACTTCCACGCCGGGAAAACGGAAGCGCTGCGCGGAAAAGCGCGCCACTTCCTCGTCGGAGAGGCGGGTGCGCAGCGGCACGCTCTCGAAGCGTTTCGACTCTTCCATCAGCTTCTTGAAGCGGCGCCGGTCCTTGACCTCGATATTGACCAGCGTCGATAGCTGCTCGATGGTGTCGTCGAGCGACGCCGTGAGTTTCGATGGCGTGATCTCGAGTGTGTAGGCCGAATAGTTATTGGCCAGGACCACGCCGTTGCGGTCGTAGATCAGGCCCCGGTTGGGTGCGATCGGCACGATGGCAATGCGGTTCTCTTCCGCCTTGACGGCGAAGTCATCGTGCTTGATCACCTGCAGCCAGATCAGGCGCGCCAGCAACAGCGAAAAGCAGACGAATACCACGCCGACCAGCACCGCGATACGGGTGCGGAACTCGCGCAGTTCGCGCTCGGTATCCTTGATTTCGATCATGCCGTCACTCCCCAGGCCGGCGCATGACTGCCGGCGCCATGGCGCACGGTGCGGGTGAAGTGCGAAATGCTCATCAGGATGCCGGCGCCGATCCCGAGGGTAAACAGCGCGGTGCCCCCGTAGCTCATGAACGGCAGCGGCACGCCGACCACCGGCACGATGCCGCTGACCATGGCCATGTTCACGAAGGCATAGGTAAAGTAAATCATGGTGATGGCGCCGGCGAGCAGGCGCGTGAAAAAGGTGGGCGCATTGAGCGCAATCGACGTGGCGCGCCAGATCAGCAGCAGGTACAGCGTCACCAGCATCAGGTTGCCCACCAGGCCGAACTCCTCGGAGAACACGGCAAAAATGAAATCGGTGGTGCGCTCGGGGATGAATTCCAGGTGGGCCTGGGTGCCATGGGTCCAGCCCTTGCCGCCCGCGCCACCGGAGCCGATGGCGATCATCGACTGGATGATGTGGAAGCCCTGCCCCAGCGGATCGTGGTACGGATCGATGAGTGTGAGCACACGCTCGCGCTGATAGTCGTGCAACATGGTCCACAGCACCGGCAGTGCGGCGCAGCCCATCACCACCAGCGCGGCCAGCACCTTCCAGGCCAGGCCGGCCAGGTAGATCACTGCGCCGCCGGCGGCCACCACCAGCAAGGCAGTGCCCAGGTCGGGCTGGCGCGCGATCAGGAACACCGGCACCGCCAGCAATGCCGCCGCCGCCGCGTAGGTATGCCAGCGCAGGCGCCCGGCCTGCAGCTGGAAGTACCAGGCCAGCATCAGCGGCATGGCGATCTTCATGAATTCCGACGGCTGGATCTGCACGCCGACGGTGATCCAGCGGCGCGAGCCGCCCTTGATGGTGCCGAACAGCGCCACCGCCACCAGCAGCAGCACCGCCAGCGCATACACGGGCGCGGCCAGCCGCATCAGGGTTTGCGGCGGCGTGTTCGCGGCCAGCCACATGACGACGAAGGCCGCGCCGATATTACGTAGCTGGTCGGTGACCTTGCCGGGAATGGCCAGGCCGGCCGAATACAGCGTCACCAGGCCCACCGACAGCAGCAGCAAAATGATCAGCGCCAGCGGCAGATCGAACACCGCCACGTACGGGCGCACGCGCTGGAACAGGGAGCGCTCCGAGTTAAAGGCCGCCATCAGGTTTGCACCAGCTTGCGGTGGCGCTGGATGCTCATCAGGATACCGCCCGCCAGGCCCAGCGTGAGCAGCGCGGTGCCGCCGTAGCTCATGTACGGCAACGGCACGCCCACCACCGGCAGGATGCCGCTGACCATGCCCATGTTGACGAACGCGTAGGCGAAATAGATCATGGTCATGGCGCCGGCCAGCAGGCGGCTGAACAGGTTAGCGGCATTCCCGGCGATCATCAGGCCGCGTCCCACCAGCAGCAGGTACAACAGCAGCAGCACCAGGTTGCCGATCAGGCCGAACTCCTCGGAGTACACGGCGAAGATGAAGTCGGTGGTGCGCTCGGGGACGAATTCGAGGTGGGCCTGGGTGCCGTGGGTCCAGCCCTTGCCGGTCATGCCGCCCGATCCCACCGCGATGGTGGACTGGATGATGTGGAAGCCCTTGCCCAGCGGGTCGGACGTGGGGTCGATCAGCGTCATCACGCGTTCGCGCTGGTAGTCGTGCAGCAGGGTCCAGATCACCGGCAGGCTGGCGCCGAACAGCACCAGCAGCACGCCGATGGCCTTCCACGCCAGGCCGGCCAGGAAAATCACGGTAAAGCCGGCAGCCACCACCAGCAGCGCCGTGCCCAGGTCGGGCTGGCGCACGATGAACAGCACCGGCGCCATCAGCAGCACGGCAGCGAGCAGATACGAATGCCAGCGCAACTGGCCGGCGCGCTGCTGGAAGAACCACGCCAGCATCATCGGCGTGACGATCTTCATGAACTCCGACGGCTGGATGTCGATACCGAGATGCAGCCAGCGCCGTGCACCGAGCTTGATGATGCCAAACAGCGCCACGCCGACCAGCAGTATCATGCCGGCCGCGTACGCTGGCACGGCGATGCGCATCATGGTTTGCGGCGAGATATTCGCGGCCATCCACATCACCAGGAACGACAGCACGATGTTGCGCACCTGGTCTTCCATCTTGCCGGGAATGCCGATGCTGGCCGAGTACAGCGTGATCATGCTCACCGTCAGCAGGGCGACGATGATCAGGGTGAGCGGGCCATCGAACACCGTGAAGTATGGGCGAAGGCGGCGCCCCAGGGAGCGCCTTTCGTGGATGCGCATTGCGGGTTCCTTATTCGGTATTGCCCGGGGTGTCCACACCCGGTTTGGGTTCGACCACGCCATGTTCGGCCTCGATGTCGTCCACCGAGCGCAGCACGGCGTCTTCCTTCGGCACCGGCGTGGTGTCTTTCTGGTTCGGGCGCTTGCCCAGCAGGTAGAAGTCGAGCGCCTTGCGCACGATCGGCGCGGCCACGGCGGCGCCGAAGCCGCCGTTTTCCACCACCACCGCAATCGCGATGCGCGGCTTGTCGGCTGGCGCAAAGGCCGTATAAAGCGCGTTGTCGCGCAGGTGCGCGGCCACCAGCTTGGCGTTGTACTTCTCGTTCTTCTTGATGGCGAACAGCTGCGCGGTGCCGGTCTTGCCGCCCGAGACGTAGCCGGCGTTGGCAAACACCTTGGCCGCCGTGCCGCTGGTGGTCACGCCCACCATGGCGCTCTTGATGAAATCGACGTTCTGCTGCTTGAGCGGGATGCGGTAGCTCTCGCGCGCCACTGTCAGCTGGCGCGCATGGGTGCCGCCGTCCTCGAGGATTTTCACCAGGTGCGGCTTCATCACCACGCCATTGTTGGCCAGGTTGGCCACTGCGTGCGCCATCTGCAGCGGCGTGTAGTTGTTGTAGCCGTTGCCGATGCTGATCGAAATGGTGTCGCCAAGCTGCCAGCGCTGCGCGGCCGCGTTCTTCTTGAAGCGGTTGCGCTTCCACTCTTTCGATGGCAGCACGCCCTGCTTTTCGTGTTCGAGGTCGATGCCGGTCAGCTGGCCGAAACCGAACGGCTTCATGAATTCGCTGATGGTATCGATGCCCATCTCGTTGCCGAGAATGTAGTAATAGGTATCGCACGACTCCGAGATCGACTTGAACATGTCCACCGTGCCATGGCCGCCCGGCTTGTCGTCGCGGAAGCGGTGGCCGCCCAGCGTGAAGAAGCCGGCGTCGTGGATGCTCTGGCCCGGCGTGCGGTAGCCGCGCTCCAGGGCAGCGAGCGCCATGAACGGCTTGAAGGTCGATCCCGGCGGGTAGGTGCCCGACAGCGGCCGGTTCACCATCGGCCGGTCGAGCGAGGTATTGAGTTCGTTCCAGCTCTGGGTGTCGATGCCATCGACGAACAGGTTGGGATCAAACCCCGGGCGCGAGACGTAGGCCAGGATGTCGCCGGTTTCCGGCTCGATGGCGACCAGCGCGCCGCGCCATTCGCCGAACGCTTCCTCGATCACCTTTTGCAGTTCGATGTCGATCGACAGGATCAGGTTGCTGCCGGGCGTGGCGTTGCGGCGCGACAGCGTGCGCACGGCGCGTCCGCCAGCCGATACTTCCACCTCTTCGTAGCCGGTGGTACCGTGCAGCTGGCGTTCGTAGCTTTTCTCGATGCCTTCCTTGCCGATATGGTCGGCGCCGTTGTAGTTGGCGCCCTGGTCGCTGTCGGCCAGCGCACGGGCCTCGGCCTGGTTGACGCGGCCAATGAAGCCGATCACGTGGGAGGCGGTTTCGCCCAGCGGATACTGGCGAAACAGGCGCGCCTGGATTTCCACGCCGGGAAAGCGGAAGTGCTGGGCCGTGAAGCGCGCCACTTCTTCATCGGTCAGGCGGGTACGCAGCGGCACGCTCTCGAAACGCTTCGATTCTTCGAGCAGGTGGCGGAAGCGCTTGCGGTCCTTGATGTCGATCGCCACCAGTTTCGACAGCGCGTCGATGGTTTCATCTAACGACGCGGTCAGTTTCGACGGCGTGATCTCGAGCGTGTACGCCGAGTAGTTGCGGGCCAGGACCACGCCGTTGCGATCGACGATCAGGCCCCGGTTGGGCTGGATGGGCACCAGCGAGATGCGGTTGTCCTCGGCCTTGACCGCGTAGTCTTCGTGCTTGATCACCTGCAGCCACACCAGGCGCGCCAGCAGCAGGACAAAGCAGGTGAGCACCACGCCGCCCACCACCGTCAGGCGCAGGCGGAACTTGTGCAGTTCCAGCTGGTTGTCCTTGAGCTCAGTCATGCACTAGCAACCGTCAGATCGGCCGCGTGTGATCGCGGTCCACCGCGCGCCGCTGCGGCGCCAGCAGCAGCCACGACGCCACCGGCCACAGGCACACGGCCACCACGCTCTCCAGGAAGAAATACCACGCCGGCGACTGGCCGGACGCGAAGAAACGCACCAGCAGCTGCACCGACTGCGCCATCACCAGCAGCGGGAACACGTGCGTGGCCTGGGTCGCCAGCGGGAACCAGGTCACACGCCGGTGCAGCATGATGGCGAAGTACGACAGCAAGGTGTACGACAGCGCGTTCTCGCCCAGCAGGGTGGAGTCATGCACGTCCATCAGCAGGCCGAGGAAAAAGGCAGTACCAATGCCGACGCGGCGCGGCTGGTGCACGCCCCAGAACACCAGCGCCAGCGCGACGAAATCGGGCACGCCGATCAGGTGGCCCCACGGCAGCAGGTTCAGTAAGAAGGCGCACAGCAGGCTGAAAGCGATGAACAGCGGGCTGACCGGCAGAAGAATGTAGTGAGGACGGTTCATCGGGCCGGTTCCTTGGTGGGGGTGACGGCAGGCGCTCCGGTGGCGGGCGCCCTGTTGGCCGGAACGGTGGCTGGCGCGGCGGCAGTTGGCGTCCTTGCCGCCGGCGTGGTGACGGCTGGCGTGCTGACGGCCGGCGTACCGGCGGCGGGCGCTCTGGTGGACGGGGTAGCAGCAGTTGGCGTGCCGGTGGCGTGCGCCCTGGCACCAGGTGTGGTCGTTGGCGTAACAGCCGGCGAGACAGCAGCAGATGTTGCGGCGGCTGGCGCAGTAGCGGCCGGCGTACCGGTTGCAGGCGTCGTTGCCGGCGTGGCCGCAGCCGGCGCCTTCGGTATCAGGTCGGAACCGGCAGCCGCAGGTGCAGCACCGGCAGCTGGCGCCTCTTCCTTGGCCGGATCCTTGATCGGCGCCATGCGGTTGTTACCCTTGCGAGGTACGCGCGGTTCTTCATCGGGCGGACGTGGCGCGATTTCGGGGGGCGACATCAGGATCAGCAGTTGGCGGTTGTTCTGGATGCCGGCCAGCGGCTGGCAGATCACGCCACCGAAGGCGCCGTTGGCGTTGCTGTCCACCTGCGTCACGCGGGCCACGGCCAGGCCGGCCGGGTAGATGCCATCGAGGCCGGACGTGACCACGATGTCGCCAACCTTGATGTCGGCGTTGGGCGCAGTGAAGCGCAGTTCCAGTGAGCCGATCTTGCCGCGGCCATAGGCCACGCTGCGCAAGCCGTTGCGCAGCAGTTGCACGGGAATGGCCTGGTCCTTGTCGGTGAGCAGCGTGACTTCCGACGTGAACGGGAACACGCGCGTGACCTGCCCCACCACGCCCTGGTTGTCGATCACGGGCAGTCCCAGCGAGACATCGCTGTTGCTGCCCCGGTTGAGGATGATCTTGCGGCTGCTGGCGTCGCGCGCGTCGTACAGCACTTCGGCCAGCATCGACTTGGTGGGCACCTGCTCGCGCGCGCCCATCAGGCGGCGCAACTGATTGTTTTCGGCCGTGCGCAACTGCGCCTGCTGCAGCGCCTGGGCATCGGCGATTTGCTGGCGCTTGAGTTCATCGACCTGTTTTTTCATCTCCGCGAGCGAGGAGAAGTAATCGCCGGCGCCATAAATGGCGTCGCGCGGCAGCAGTGCCACCATTTGCAGCGGGTGCAGCACGGTGCCGACGACCTGGCGCACCGTGCCCAGGGTGCGCATCTGCGAATCGACCAGCAGCAGCACGATCGATATGCAGGCGAACACCGTCATCTTGACCCGAGCCGAAGCGCCTTGCTTGAAAAGTGGCGGAGGACTGTATTCCATGACTTTCAATAATCCGGCGCTCCCGCGCCAACCAGACTGTCAACTCACCCAATGAACCGGGGCCGCTTAGCGGCCCCGGTTTTATCTATCGGATCACTCGTAGGAGAAGATCGATCCCAGCTGGTCCATGCGCTCGAGCGCCATGCCCGAGCCGCGCACCACGCAGGTGAGCGGATCTTCGGCCACCAGCACCGGCAGGCCGGTTTCTTCCATCAGCAAGCGGTCGAGGTCACGCAGCAGCGCGCCGCCGCCGGTCAGCATCATGCCTTTTTCGGCGATGTCGGCGCCCAGTTCGGGCGGGGTCTGTTCCAGCGCGTTTTTCACGGCGGAGACGATGTTGTTGAGCGGGTCGGTCAGCGCTTCGAGAATTTCGTTCGACGAAATGGTGAACGAACGTGGAATGCCCTCGGACAGGTTGCGGCCCTTGACTTCCATTTCCTTCACTTCCGAACCCGGGAAGGCCGAACCGATGGCCTTCTTGATCGCTTCGGCGGTCTGCTCGCCGATCAGCATGCCGTAGTTGCGGCGGATGTAGTTGACGATCGCTTCGTCGAACTTGTCGCCACCGACGCGCACGGAGCCTTTATAGACCATGCCGCCCAGCGAGATGATGCCCACCTCGGTGGTACCGCCGCCGATATCGACCACCATCGAACCGGTGGCATCCGACACTGGCAGGCCGGCGCCTATTGCCGCTGCCATCGGTTCTTCGATCAGGTACACTTGCGAAGCGCCGGCGCCCAGCGCCGATTCGCGGATCGCGCGGCGTTCCACCTGGGTGGAACCGCACGGCACGCAAATGATGATGCGTGGCGACGGACGGAAGAACTTGGAGTCGTGCACCATGCGGATGAACTGCTTGAGCATTTGCTCGGTGACGGTGAAGTCGGCGATCACGCCGTCTTTCATCGGGCGGATCGCCTCGATATTGCCGGGAACCTTGCCCAGCATCTGCTTTGCTTCCTTGCCGACTGCCTGGATCGTCTTCTTGCCGTTCGGGCCGCCCTCCTGGCGGATCGCAACGACCGACGGTTCATCCAGGACGATGCCCTGGCCGCGTACGTAGATCAGAGTGTTGGCCGTGCCCAAGTCGATGGCCAGATCGGTGGAAATATACCTGCGTAAAAAACCAAACATGTGTGTCCTGTGGCGCCACTGAAGTGCGCGTAACCGTTATAAGGAAATCCGTGAGGAGAAACTCGAAAAACCTACTGCGCGTCCCGCTATCGCCGCTCCGTTGCTCAGCGTACCTCCGTACGCTTCCGCTACTCCCGACGATAACGAGCCGCTCGCTACGGTTTTTCAAGTTTCCTAAATGCTGCGGCAGCAATCATTCAGCGCCGGCAACGCATCAACCCGCCATTCTACCTTATAATTTGAATGCGATTTACCGAAAATCGGCCCGAAAGTGTATCAGTCGAGTCCGCAAGATAAGCGGCAATCGTCGGCTTTTACCGGCGATTTAGCGGAATTTCAAGTTTTTATCATTGTAACAATTTAAACATTTGCGCGGCTTCCCCCGCGCCCTACGCCATGTCCCTGACCCTATCCGACGTAACACGTATTGCCAAGCTGGCACAACTGGAGATGAGCGAAGCGCAGAGCGCCACCGCTCTCGACCAACTGAACGGCATTTTCGCGCTGGCCGGGCAGATGCAGGCAGTCGATACCGACGGTGTGGCCCCGCTGAGCCACCCGCTGGCCGCCCACATGAATAATATCGCCCTGCGCCTGCGTGAAGACGTCGCTACCGAAGCCAACCGCCGTGACGACTACCAGGCCGTGGCGCCGAAGACCCAGGATGGGTTGTACCTGGTGCCGAAGGTGATTGAGTAACGCGTCCGCCGCCCGCGACCGATAAGCCATCATTCCGCTTCGGCGGACCGCCGCAAAAGCGGGAATCCATACCGAGTTTGCCGTGCCAGCGTTCCATGGATTCCCGCGTGCGCGGGAATGACGGAGCGGCGGGTAACAAAACGGTCATCGGTACCTGTACGACTGACAACCAAGGCACCACGAATTCTGAATTGAACGCCATGCACACCAAAACTATCAAAGAGCTGTCCGCGTTGCTGCAAAGCAAAGCCATCACCGCCACCGAGCTGGCCACGCATTTCCTCGACCGTATCGAGCAAAGCGACCTGAATGCCTTCCTGCACGTGGACCGCGCCCTCACCCTGGCCCAGGCCGCCGAGGCCGACGAACGTATCGCCAATGGCACCGCCACGCCGCTCACCGGCGTACCAATCGCCCACAAGGATATTTTCGTCACCCGCGACTGGCGCTCCACCGCCGGCTCGAAGATGCTGGCCAACTATGTGAGCCCGTTCGACGCCACCGTCGTGGAAAAGTTCCGCGCCGCCGGCATGGTCACGCTGGGCAAACTCAATTGCGACGAATTCGCCATGGGCTCGGCCAATGAAAACTCGGCCTTCGGTCCGGTGAAAAACCCGTGGGACAAGACCGCCGTACCGGGCGGCTCGTCCGGCGGTTCGGCCGCTGCCGTGGCCGCGCGCCTGGCGCCAGGCGTGACCGGCACCGACACTGGCGGGTCGATCCGCCAGCCGGCCGCCTTCTGCGGCATCACCGGCATCAAGCCGACCTATGGCCGCGTGTCGCGCTTCGGCATGATCGCGTTTGCCTCGTCGCTGGACCAGGGCGGCCCGATGGCGCAAACCGCCGAAGACTGCGCCCTGCTGCTCAACGCCATGGCCGGTTTCGACGAACGCGATTCCACCAGCCTGACGCCGGAACTGGGCGGCATCGACGAGGATTTCACCCGCGAGCTGGGCCAGCCGCTGACCGGCCTGCGCATCGGCGTGCCAAAAGAATACTTCGGTGAGGGCCTGGCGAAAGACGTGGAAGACGCCGTGCGCGCCGCGCTGGCCAAGTACGTGGAACTGGGCGCCACCCTGGTCGATATTTCGCTGCCCAACACGGCGCTGTCGATTCCGGCCTACTACATGATCGCCCCGGCCGAAGCGTCATCGAACCTGTCGCGTTTTGACGGCGTGCGCTTCGGCCACCGCGCCGATGGCTACAAGGACCTGGGCGACATGTACCGCAAAACCCGCGCCGAAGGCTTCGGCGCCGAAGTCAAACGCCGCATCATGGTCGGCACCTACGTGCTGTGCCACGGCTACTACGACGCCTATTACCTCAAGGCGCAAAAGATCCGCCGCCTGATCGCAGAGGATTTCGAAGCAGTGCTGAACGGACCCAACGCCGTGTGCGACGTCATCATGGGACCGGTGGCCCCGACCGTGGCCTGGGACCTGGGCGACAAGTCCGACGACCCGGTCGCCGCCTACCTGGCTGACATCTTTACCCTGTCCACCAGCCTGGCCGGTTTGCCTGGCATGTCGATTCCGGTCGGTTTCGGCCAGGGCGAGAAAAACGCCAACCGCCCGGTGGGCCTGCAAATCATCGGCAAGCATTTCGGCGAAGCCAAGCTGCTGAACGTCGCCCACGCCTACCAGCAGGCGACCGACTGGCACACCCGCGCACCGAGCGGTATCTAAGAATACTTAAGCGAGAACAATATGGAATGGGAAGTCGTCATCGGTGTTGAGAACCACGTGCAGCTCACCACCGCATCAAAAATCTTCAGCGGCTCGCCGACCACGTTCGGCGCGGCCCCCAACACCCAGGCCAGCCCCGTGGACCTGGCGCTGCCGGGCGTGCTGCCGGTCATGAACAAGCAGGCCGTCGATCGCGCCATCCGCTTCGGCCTGGCCGTGGGCGCGAAAATCGCGCCGGCCTCGATCTTCGCCCGCAAAAACTATTTTTACCCGGACTTGCCCAAGGGCTACCAGATCAGCCAGTTCGAAGACCCGGTGGTCATCGGCGGCGCGGTCACGTTCGGCTATGAAAAGGACGGCCAGTTCGTCACCAAGACGGTCAACCTCACGCGTGCCCACCTGGAAGAAGACGCCGGTAAATCGCTGCACGAAGACTACGCGGGCATGTCCGGCATCGACTTGAACCGCGCCGGCACGCCGCTGCTGGAAATCGTGTCGGAACCGGAAATCCGCAGCGCCGCCGAAGCGGTGGCCTACTGCAAGGCCCTGCACTCGCTGGTGATGTGGCTCGGTGTGTGCGACGGCAATATGCAGGAAGGCTCGTTCCGCTGCGACATCAACGTGTCCGTCCGCCCCAAAGGCCAGACCGAATTCGGTACCCGCTGCGAAATCAAGAACCTGAACTCGTTCCGCTTCATCGAGGAAGCCGTGCACGTCGAAGTGCGCCGCCAGATCGAACTGATCGAAGACGGCGGCAAGGTCGTGCAAGCAACGCGCCTGTACGACCCTGACCGCAAGGAAACGCGCGAAATGCGCAGCAAGGAAGACGCGCAAGACTACCGCTACTTCCCCGACCCGGACCTGCCGCCGCTGGTCATCTCCAACACCTGGATCGAACAGGTCAAAGCAGCCATGCCGGAACTGCCGGACGCCATGCGCGCGCGCTTCATTTCCGACTACGCGCTGCCGGAATACGACGCGCTAGTCCTGACCGCCTCGAAAGCGATGGCCACCTATTTCGTGGCCGTGGTCGATGCTGCCGGCAAGGACAACGCCAAGGCCGCCGCCAACTGGCTGATGGGCGATGTCTCGTCCACCGTCAACCGCGAAGGTGTCGATATCGGCGACGCCCCGGTCAAACCGGCGCAACTGGCGCTGATGCTCAAGCGCATCGCCGACGGCACCATCAACAACAAGACCGCCAAGGAACTGTTTGGCGATATGTGGGCCGCAAAATCGGACGACGACAACCTGGTCGATGCGCTGATCGAGTCGAAAGGTCTGAAACAGATTTCGGACACGGGCGCGCTCGAAGCGATCGTTGACGAAGTGCTGGCTGCCAACGCCAAGTCGGTCGAGCAGTACCGCGCCGGCAAGGAAGCAGCGATCAACGCCCTGATCGGCCAGGCCATGAAAGCCTCGCGCGGCAAAGCCAACCCGGCCCAGCTGACGGAGCTGCTGAAAGCCAAGCTGGCTGGTTAAATCCTTTCAGCGCCAGATCACGCCCCGCCAGCGCCGCTCGCGGGGCGTTTTTTTATTCTGATATAGACATCGATGTCTACAATCTGCTACAGCAAGAAAAACCTGTTCGAATAAAGTATACATTTTTGTCTAGACAGACTAATCTACAACCACTGATACACAAACAAACACCACCATGAGCATCCCGAAACCTACCGCCGCCGAGCTGGAACTGTTGCAAACCCTGTGGCCGCTTGGCGCGTCCACCGCCAAGCAGGTGCACGAAGCGATGTTGGCGCACAAGCCCGATCTCGCTTACGGCACCGTGCTGCGGCTGATGCAGATCATGCACACCAAGGGCATCCTGATCCGCGACGAAAGTCAGCGCTCGCATATCTATGCACCGGCACAGGCCCGCGACTCGCTGCAAACCAACCTGCTTCGCGACCTGATCGACAAGGCATTCTCCGGCTCGGCCAAGGCGCTGGTGCTGGCGGCACTGCGCTCGGGCATCTCCAAAAAAGAGCGGGCCGAAATCGAGGAATTGCTCAAGGATAAGGACGACCAACAACCATGAGCGCCTTCATCACAATACTGGGCGCCACCCTGGTCCACTTCCTGTGGCAGGGCTTGCTGATCGGCTGCGCCACCGCCGTCGCGCTCGCAGCGCTGCGCAACAGCCGCGCCGAATATCGCTACCTGGTGGCGTGCACGGCCTTGCTGGCCTGCCTGGCCTGGCCAGCGCTGGGTTTGTATGAACGCCTGGCTGGCGGCACGGCAGCAGCCGACGAAGCGGCCGGCATAATGCAGTTCGCGGTCCGCAACATGGTCGGCGACGGTCAACTGATCGACCTCGGTGCTGCCGTCCGGAGCATTGTCAGCGTCTGGGCGCTGTGCGCGGCCGTGCTGTCGGTACGCATGGCGCTGGGGCTGGTGTGGATTGAACGCACGGTCCAGCGCAACGCCGGTCGCCACGACCCGGTACAGGCCCGCTGGCAGGCACGGCTGTCGCAAATGGCGCAGGCGTTCGGCATCACGCGCCAGGTGCGCCTGAGGCTGGTTGAAGTGCTGGCCAGCCCGGTCACGGCCGGGTGGTGGCGTCCGGTGGTGCTGGTGCCGGCCGCGCTGGCCGCCCGCATGCCGCCCGACTTGCTCGAGGCGCTGCTGGCGCACGAACTGGCGCATGTGCGCCGTCACGATTACCTGGTCAACCTGCTGCAGAACGTGATCGAAACGCTGCTGTTCTACCACCCGGCCGTCTGGTGGCTCTCGAACCGCATCCGTGCCGAACGCGAACTGATTGCAGATGATTTCGCAGCAAGGCAGCTCGGCGAACCGCGGCGTCTGGCGCTTGCTTTATCCGAACTGGAACGTCTCCAGTTCTCCACCCACCACCTGGCCCAAGCGGCCAACGGAGGAAATCTGATGGATCGTATTCAACACCTTATGCGCCCTGCCCCGCAGGCCCTGAACTGGAAAGCCGCGATTCCGATGCTGGGACTGGCGCTAGCCTGTGTCGCGATTTATGCCGAAGCAACGGCGGCGGAGGCCTCCACGGCCAAAGGAAAAACGGCAAAGGCCGTGGTCAATTTCGACAAGTGCGCGCTACCCGAATGGCCGGCAGCGGCAGTGGCCCAGCAACGCACCGGCAAGGTCGTCCTCGGCTTCCTGATCGCCGCCGATGGCAAGGTCAAGTCCAGCAAGGTCGAGCAGTCGAGCGGTCATGCCGACCTGGACCAGGCAGCCCGCACCGCCATCGAGAAATGCAGCTTCATCCCAGCGACTACGGCGGGCAAACCGGTCGCGTCGTGGTTGAAGATGATGTACGACTGGAACCTGAAGTAAGCAATTGCTCAAGGACGCGCAGCCGGCATAAAATGCGCGTCCAGCCCGGCAATGCCGGGCGCCACCCAGTCGGGTTCCACGCACTCGTGCAGGTGGCCGGCGATAAACCGGATCAGGCTGTGCGCCGGCGCCGACAGGCGGCGGTCCTTGCGCGCCACCAGGTACCAGTTGCTCTCGAGCGGAAAGCCGGCCACCGGCAGCACCGCCAGCCGTTCGCGACCCTCCTGCAAGGTGTGCTCGGAAATCACCGACACGCCCAGCCCCGACGCCACGCTCAGGCGGATCGCCTCGTTGCTCTCGACCTGCATGGTGTTGCCCAGATCCATGCCCTGGGCGCTGAGCCACGACTCGAACATCATCCGCGTGGCCGACCCCGGCTCGCGTACCAGGAAGCGTTCGCCGCGCAGCTGCGCCATCGTCACCGGCGGCCCGCCAGCGGCCCAGTGATCGAGCGGCGCGATCATCTGCAGCGGATTGCGCAGGATGCGCGCAGCTTGCACCTGCGGGCCGCTCGGCGGATGGCTGAATACGTAGAGCTCGTCCTCCTGGCGCTCGAAGCGGCCCACGATCTGGGCCCGGTTGCCCACGCTGAGCGTGATGCCGATATCGGGAAACTGGCGGTAGAACGCGCCCATGATGCGCGGCAGCACATACTTTGCGGTGGTGACCACGGCGACATGGATGTGGCCGGACGAGCCCCCGCGCGCGCGCTCCAGGTAACCATTGAAATCGTCGAAACGGCCCAGCACGTCGCAAGCGGCGCAAAACAATTCCTCGCCCACCGCCGTGCGCTCGAAGCGCCCATCTTTTTGCTCGAACAGCGGTGCGCCGACCGCCTCGGCCAGCCGTTTCATTTGCAATGAGACGGTGGGCTGGGTCAGGTGCATAGCGCGGGCGGCGGCAGAGATACTGCCGCTGCGCACCACTTGCACATAGATTTGCAACAGGCGAAAACTCAGGTGGCGGATGTTCATGCGGTTCGATCCATAGACGATGCTCTATGAGCTATTGCAGAAGGTTTTATTATTCAATATACGCGGTGGTCGGCACAATGGCGAGCATTCCAATTAGAAACTTCTCTTCATGCCAGACATTGTTATCGCTTTCTTCGCCCTCGGCCTGTGCGCCGGCCTCGTCAAGTCAGACCTGAAACTGCCCTCTCCCACGTACGACACGCTGGCCATCCTGCTGATGCTGGTGCTCGGCTTAAAAGGCGGCATGGCGCTGCACGGCCATGTCACAGGCGCCATGGTGGTCGAACTGCTGGTGGTGGCCGCGCTCGGCGTGGCGCTGCCGCTGCTGTGCTACCCGGTACTGCGCCGCCTGGTGCGGCTCGACCGTCCCAACGCGCTCAGCATTGCAGCCCACTACGGTTCGGTCAGCGCCGGCACCTTTGCCGTGGCCCTGGCCCTGGCTGAACACGATGGCCTGGCCGTCAGTCCACAAACCACCTTGTACCTGGTGATGCTGGAACTGCCGGCCATCGTGATGATGTTGTGGTTGCACCACCGGCGCCAGGGCGGCGCAACGTCGGGCCACGGCGGCATGGCGATCTGGCGCGAAGCGCTCACCAGCCGCGGCGTGGTGCTACTCGGTGGCGGCGTGGTGATCGGTGCTTTGTACGGGCCGCAAGGCATGGCGCCAATCGCGCCGGTGATGCTGGGCGGGTTCAAGGCCATGCTGGCGATCTTCCTGCTGGAAATGGGCTTGTGCACGGCGCGCGTGTGCCGGCCACTGCCGTTGCAGCACTGGCGGCTGATGGTGTTCGCGGCGGTGGCGCCGTTCGTGCTGGCCTGGGCCGGGATCGGCGTCGCCACCGTGCTGGGGCTGCCGCCGGGCACCACGCTGGTGCTGGCCGCGCTGACTGCCAGCGCATCCTATATCGCCGCGCCGGCGGCAATCCGCGCCGCCATCCCGCAGGCCGATATCGGCTTGGCGATGCTCGCTGCGCTGGGCATCACGTTCCCGGTCAATGTGCTGCTGGGGTTGCCGCTGTACCGGTTGTGGCTGGGCGTCTGAGGTCAGGCCGTGATGCTGAGGTTGATGCCCATTTCCACCAGCAGGGTCAGGTCCGCCAGCGAGAAGTCGAGCGTGGGCGTGGCTGCGCCGCGTTCGGAGCTGAACGAGATGCGCAGCTCGGCGGCCACGTCGGCGCGCTCAAAGTGGATGCCGCGCGCAGCCGATTCGGCCAGGAAGGTACGGATCGCCTTGAGCAGTTCGTCGGGATTGTCGTCGGTTGCGAGGCGCACGTAGAAGCCGGAGTCGATGCGCACCCGGCCGTCGGGCTTGACATCGCCACGGCGCCAGTCGCCATCGGGCTCGATCGGCAAGCCGTCGCGGATGTCGGCCAGGCCGTCATCGCCGCCGTGTACTTTCAATGTTGCAATGTTCATGTGCGCCTCGATTGTCCACGGTCTGTACGCCGCGCTAAAAGGTTACACCATAGAAATATGGGTGTCTGCCAATGTAGCACTTTATGCAATTCCGTAGCGCTCGCGATAGGCGGCCACCGCTTCCTTGTGTTGCTGCAACTGCGGATCGGCGCCGGCGCCGTTCAGGTAGCCGAACAGGTCATCGAGGTTGCCGATGGAGATGACAGGGATATTGTATTGCAGCGCCACTTCCTGCACCGCCGAGTTGGGCGATAGTTGACCGTCCTTGCCGGCGCGTTCCATGCGGTCGAGCGCGATCAACACGGCGCACGGCTCGGCGCCGGCGGCGCGGATCATGTCCACCGACTCGCGCACCGAGGTGCCGGCCGAAATCACGTCGTCGATGATGACCACCTTGCCGGTCAGCTTGGCGCCGACCAGGGTGCCGCCTTCGCCGTGATCCTTGGCTTCCTTGCGGTTGTAGGCAAACGAGGTGTTGCGCCCCTTGCCAGCCAGCGCCATCGCGGTAGCCGACGCCAGCGTGATGCCCTTGTAGGCGGGGCCGAACAGCATGTCGAACTCGACGCCCGAGTCGAGCAGGGTTTGCGCGTAAAACTGCGACAGCTGGGCCAGCGTGGCGCCGTCATGGAACAGGCCGGCGTTGAAGAAGTACGGCGACTGGCGCCCGGCCTTAGTGGTGAACTCGCCAAAGCGCAACACTCCGGTCTTGACCGAAAACGCGATGAAATCCTGACGTAAATTGCTCATGCTGCCTCATTTCTGTTTAGTTCTGGAAAGTGCCGACATTTTACCGCTACACTAACGCATTCCAAAATTTCGACGCTTTTTTAAGCAGCTGCCACCATGCCAAAAATCATTTCCGCCAACCTGAACGGCATCCGCTCCGCCTCGTCCAAGGGTTTCTTTACCTGGCTGGCCAAGCAGGATGCCGATTTCGTCTGCGTCCAGGAGCTCAAGGCGCAAGCACCGGACATGACGCCGGAATTCCTCAACCCGGGCGGCTACCACGGCCACTTCCACTACGCCGAAAAGAAGGGCTACTCGGGCACCGGCATCTACAGCCGCATCGAGCCGGACCGCGTGGTGATCGGCTTCGGCGCCCCCGAGTTCGACCGCGAAGGCCGCTACGTGCGCTGCGACTTCGGCAACCTGACCGTGATTTCCGTGTACTGCCCATCCGGCTCGTCCGGCCCCGAGCGCCAGGAAGCCAAGTTCCGCTTCATGGACCTGTTCCTGCCGCACCTGCAACTGCTGCACGCGGAAGGCCGCGAAGTGGTAATTTGCGGCGACTGGAACATCGCCCATAAAGAGATCGACCTCAAGAACTGGAAAGGCAACAAGAAAAACTCCGGCTTCCTGCCTGAAGAGCGCGAATGGATGACCCGCATCTTCGACGAAGTGGGCTACGTCGATGTGCACCGCGGCCTCGACCCGCGCGAAGAGCAGTACACCTGGTGGAGCAATCGCGGCCAGGCCTACGCCAAGAACGTGGGCTGGCGCATCGACTACCACGTCGCCACCCCCGGCATCGCCGCCCGCGCCACCACCGTGGCCGTGTACAAGGAAGAGAAGTTTTCCGATCATGCGCCGCTGATTATCGATTACGCGCACGAGTGATCCGCACACCGCTGCGTGTAAAGATTGATCAAGCGCGTGGGTTCTGATAACGTCAACTGCGCGCACATCTTACTTTTTATCGATCTCATGGACCTTATCGGCACCGGCATCTATCCATTGCACCAGGCTGCGCGCCTGGTGGGGGCAGAGCCGCGCTCGCTGCGACGCTGGTTGCAAGGTTACATGCGCAAATATAAAGGTGAGCATGTGCGGTCGGAGCCGTTATGGACCACGCAGTTCACCGGCGAGGACTTGCCGGGCGAGGTCATCGGTTTTCGCGACTTGCTGGAGCTGCGCATGGTGGCAGCGTTCGTCGAGCACGGTGTGGACCTTAAAGTCATCCGCGCCACGATTGAAGCCGCTACTGAATACTTCGGCAACGATTATCCGCTGACCAACCGCCAGTTCCGCACCGATGGCAAGCACATCTTTCTGCAAGCGGTGGAAGCGGCCACCGGCGATGAAAAGATCGTCGATGTCGTGCACCGGCAATTTGTTTTCTCGGACATCGTCAGTCCGTCCCTGTACGCCGGCATCGAGTACGACGAGGAAAGTGCCGTGCGCTGGTTCCCACTGGGCAAACGCAAGACCATCGTGCTCGATCCCGCGCTGCAATTCGGCACCCCGATCATCGCCAGCGCCGGCATTCCCACCGACACCATTTACGCCTCGTTTCTCGCGGAAGGTCGAGACAAGGACATGGTGGCCAGAGTCTTCGATATCACGCCGAGAATGGTGACCGAAGCCATCGACTTCGAAGAAAGACTCGCAGCTTGAAATTCTTCTTCGATAATAATTTATCGCCCTATCTTGCCCACGGCATCAGGGAATTATCGAAGGTTGCTCCTCAAGTAGAAAACGTCACAGTGGTCTACTCAAAGGTTCTGGGCGCAGTCGGAACGTCTGGTCAAATGGTGGCCACAGGTGGTGGCCTATTCAGAACTGGTCGCTGGCGGCGCATATCGCGTACCGTGGAAGCACTCCCCGGTAGCCAAGTTCCAGGCCATCCCTTTTTAACGCCCTACAAACTGCGCTGGCTCGAAAATTCGCGCCAGTCGCCGCTGAGGGGGTCGAGGAAGCAGATGCGGCGGGCCAGCAGTTTGAGCGGGTTGGTGTAGTCGTCCGGCCCGCTCGGGAGCGCCACCGGATAAAAGGCGTCGTTCAGGATCGGGATGCCCAGCGAGGCCAGGTGCAGGCGCAGCTGGTGCTTGCGGCCCGTGTGGGGAAACAGGCGGTAACGCGTGTGCTCTGTCCGGTGTTCGATGACGTCGATGATGGTCTCCGAGTTCGGCTCGCCCTCTTCCTCTTTCATGATGAAAAACTTGTCGCCGTCCACCATGCGGCTGCGATACGTGAACGGGAACTGCACGCCGTCCAGGCGCGGCGCCAGCGCTTCGTATTCTTTCTCGATCACACGCTGCTGGAACAGCGACTGATAGGCGCCCCGGCTCTCCTGGCGGCGCGAAAAAATCACCACGCCGGCCGTCTCGCGGTCCAGCCGGTGAATTGGCGTGAGCGCCGGTTCGCCCAGGGTTTTCTTCAGCCGCACCAGCAGTGTCTCGTGCAGGAAGCGGCCGGTCGGCGTCATCGGCAGAAAATGCGGTTTGTCCACCACCACCAGGTGGTCGTCCATGAACAGGATCTCTTCCTGGAACGGGATTGGCGTTTCGACTTCGTCCAACTCGCGGTAGTAAAAGATGCGCATGCCGCGCCGGTAAGCACTATACGGCGCCAGCGGTTTGCCGTCGCCGTCGACCACGTGGCCGCGCGCCATGCGTTCGCGCCAGGTGGCTTCCGGTACGTCGGCAAAGCGCGCGGCCAGGAAGGTAATCATGTCGGGCCACTGGCCTTCCGGCAGCCACAAATAGCTGGGCGCGACGCCGTCGCGCATCGGCAGCGGATGCCGATCCGCCGGGGACGGCGCCGACATCAGGATTTCGGCAGCGCCAGCGAGCGGTATGGCGGCAACTTGTTGACGTCGAGCCCCTTGGCGCGTGCGTACACGGGCAGCACCAGGTTCATGTGGTCGTTCATATTCTTGATGCGGTCGCTGCCGGTCGGGTGGGTGGACAGGAAGCCGATCGGCTGGCTCTTGTTCACGGCCGCCATCTTCTGCCACAGCGCCACGCCGGCGCGTGGGTCGTAGCCGGCACGGGCGGCCAGGTCCAGGCCGACCAGGTCGGCTTCGGATTCATCGTTGCGCGAGAATTTTAATGCCGAGACCTGCGCCACGGCGCTGCCGCCGGCGTCGCCCAGCCGTGGATCGAGGCCGAAATAGCCGGCCAGCGCGGCGCCACCCAGGCGCGCGAAGGTACTCGTTACCGCGTTCTTGCCGGCCTGTGCGCGCGCATGTTCGCGCAGCGCGTGGGCGATTTCGTGGCCCATCACGGCGGCAACTTCGTCGTCGGTGAGATTGAGCTTGGTCAGGATGCCGTTATAAAAGGCGATGCGTCCGCCCGGCATGCAGAATGCATTGACGGTCGGCGAATTGAGCAGGTTCACTTCCCACTTCCAGTTGGCGGAATCGGGGTTCCAGCGCTTGGTGAACGGGATCAGGCGGTCGGCAATCGCGCGCAGGCGTATCAGTTGCGGGTTGCTGTCGGTGGCCACCGCGTCTTTTTCGTGGGCCTGCTTGAGCATCTGGTCGTACTGCAGTTTCGACTGCTGGTTGACCTGGTCGGCGTCGCCACCGATGCTGCGCATGCGCGACATTCTCTCGACCGGGATGCCGTCGTTTTGGGCCAGGGCCGGCAGCGCCGGCAGCACGCTCATCGCACAGGCCAGCGCCAGCGCGGCGCCCTTGAATTTAAGCTTTTTCATCTCGTTTATTCCATGGAGCGATTTTAGGGAGCATCAGCATGGCCGGAAAAGCCAGCATGAAGCAGACCATAAAGAACCAGAACCAGCCGGTTTCCGCGACAATATACCCTACCGACGCATTGATGAATGTGCGCGGCACCGCTGCCAGGCTGGAAAACAACGCGTACTGGGTAGCCGTGTAGCGCGGGTCGGTCGCGCGCGACATGAACGCCACCAGCGCCGCCGAACCGAGCCCCAGGCTGGCAAACGCCTCGAAGCCGAACACGGCGCTCAGCAGGAACGGATCGGGCCCCACCTCGGCCAGCCAGGCAAAGCCGAGAATGGCGATTGCCTGCAGCACGCCGAATACCCACAGCGCGCGGTTGATGCCAAGCTTGATCATCCAGATGCCGCCCACCGCGCCGCCGGCCAGGCTGGCCCACCAGCCGGTAGCGTTGGCGGCCAGGCCGATCTGCTTGGTGGTAAAACCGATATCGAGGAAGAACTTGGTCGATAAGGCGGTGGCCATGGTGTCGCCGATTTTATACAGCAGCACGAACATGATGATGATGATCGCCTGTTTCAAGCCGTCGCGCTGAATGAATTCCTTGAACGGCAGGACAATCGCTTCCTCCAGGTTCTTCGGTGGTGCGCCATACACGGCTGGCTCCCTGGCCAGCAAGGTGCAGATGAAACCGGGCAGCATGAACGCGGCCACGATCCAGAACACGGCCTGCCACGACATGCTGTCCGCCAGTACCAGTCCCAGCGCGCTGGGAATCAGGCTGGCCGCCTTGTAGGCATTGACGATAATGGCCGCGCCCAGGCCCTGCTCTTCCTCGGCCAGGATTTCGCGGCGATAGGCGTCCACCACCACGTCCTGGCTGGCCGACAGAAAGGCGATCGCCGCCACCGCCAGCACGATCAGGGACAGCTCCTGCTTCGGATCGAACATGCCCACGCCGCCGATCACCAGGAACAGGCCGATCTGCGTGACCGCCATCCAGCCCCGGCGCCGGCCCAGGCGCACGATGCTGTAGCGGTCCATCAGCGGCGCCCACAGGAATTTGAAGGTGTACGGGAACGTCATCAGGCCGAACAGGCCGAGCGCCTTCACATCGAGTCCGGCCGTGGCCAGCCACGCCTGCATCAGGTAAATCAGCGTGTAGAGCGGCAGCCCGGAGCTAAAGCCCAGGAACAGGATCGAGATGGTGCGGCCGTTCAGGTAACTTAGCCATTTCTTCTGTTCCGGGGCGTTCATCAATGAGCTTTCTTGCGGAGGCGGAATACCGCCAAATCGCCGCGCAGGTTGGGCAGGAAGTCCACGCGGCGGCCTTCGGCCAGCGCCACGCAGTCGATCACCTCGACGCCGCAGTCATGCGCCAGGTCGCGGAAGTCGTTGATGGTGGCGCAGCGCAGGTTGGGCGTGTCGTGCCATTCGTACGGCAGTGATTTCGACACCGGCATGCGTCCGCGCAGCAGTGCCACGCGGTGCGGCCAGTAGGCGAAGTTGGGGAACGAGACGATCACCTCCTTGCCCACCCGGACGATGTCGCGCAGCAGCGCTTCCACGTGCTTCATCATCTGCAGCGACGACAGGCACAGCACGGTGTCAAAACTGTTATCGCCAAACAGCGCCAGGCCTTTTTCCATATCCTGCTGCACCACCTGCACGCCGCGGCGGGTGCTGGCGAGCACCTTGTCGTCAGCGATCTCGATGCCGTAGCCGCTGCAGCGCTTGTCGCTTTGCAGGTAGTCCATCATCACGCCGTCGCCGCAGCCGACGTCCAGCACGTGCGCGTTGGCCGGCACCCAGTGGGCGATAAAGGCGAGATCGGGACGGGCCGCGCTCAAGTCGTCGAAATTCATGCGGCCTCCTTGACTGCGTTGATGTCACTCCAGACCCGGTCGTAGTACGCACGCACCAGGTTCAGGTAGCGCGGGTCTTCCAGCAGGAAGGCGTCGTGGCCATGGGGAGCGTCGATTTCGGCGTAAGTCACTTGCCGGCGGTTGTCGATCAGGGCCTTGACGATCTCCTGGCTGCGCTCGGGCGAGAAGCGCCAGTCGGTGGTGAACGACGCCAGGAAAAACTTGGCGCGCGTGGCGGCCAGCGTCTTCGACAGGTCGCCGCCGTGGTGGCGCGCCGGATCGAAGTAGTCGAGCGCCTTGGTGATCAACAGGTACGTATTGGCATCGAAGTATTCGCTGAACTTGTCGCCCTGGTAGCGCAGGTACGATTCGATCTCGAAGTCCACGCCGAAGTCGAATTTATAGGTGCCGGTGGCAGCGATGTCGTCAGCCACGGCGCGCAGCTTGCGGCCGAATTTTTCGGCCATGTCGTCGTCCGACAGATAGGTGATATGGCCGACCATGCGGGCGACCCGCAAGCCGTTTTTCGGCACCACGCCGTACTCGTAAAAGTCGCCGCCGCGATAGTCGGGGTCGGACAGGATGGCTTGGCGGGCGACGTCGTTGAAGGCGATGTTTTGCGCCGACAGCTTGGCGGTGGACGCGATCACCACGCAGTGGCGCAGGCGGTCCGGGTACATGATGCTCCAGGCCAGCGCCTGCATGCCGCCGAGCGAGCCGCCCATCACGGCGGCAAACTGGGTAATGCCCAGCTGGTCGGCCAGGCGCGCCTGGGCGCTCACCCAGTCTTCCACGGTCACGACCGGGAAGGTGGCGCCGTACGGCTTGCCGGTGGCGGGGTTGGTGTGCATCGGGCCGGTGGAGCCGAAGCACGAGCCGAGGTTGTTGATGCCGATGACGAAGAACTTGTCGGTGTCGAGCGACTTGCCCGGGCCGACCATATTGTCCCACCAGCCGGTGCTTTTCGGTTTGCCTTCGTATTCGCCGGCCACGTGGTGCGAGGCGTTCAAGGCGTGGCAGACCAGCACCGCGTTCGATTTGTCGGCGTTCAGGGTGCCGTAGGTTTCGTACATCAGCATGTAGTCGCGCAGCGCGGCGCCGCTTTGCAGCGGCAACGGTTCGGCGAATTGCATGGTTTGCGGGGTGACGTATCCCAGGGATGACATGATGGTTTCGATTTTTTTATTGGGGCGGCCCCACGGGCCATCTATCAAGGTGGGACCGCGAGGATGGGTCCCACCGACTTACAAGAGCTGTAATTGTTCGACCGCGTCTGCAATTACACCTGGTTCCATCGAGCGCATGATCTTGCGGGTTTGCGGCATGATGCGCGCAAGGTCGCTGTTCAGGATTTCCTGCTTGACCGAGAGCAGTTGCGCCGGATGCATGGAGAACTCGCGCAGTCCCAGGCCCAGCAACAGGCGGGTGAGCTTGACGTCGCCCGCCATTTCGCCGCACACGGCGACGTCGATCCCGGCTTTATGCCCGGCCGCAATCGTCATGGCGATCAATTGCAGCACAGCCGGATGCAGCGGATTGTAAAGGTGTGCGACCTCATAATCAACCCGGTCGATCGCCAGCGTGTACTGGATCAGGTCATTGGTGCCGATCGACAGGAAGTTCATGCGCTTGACGAACATCGGCAGCGCCAGCGCGGCGGCCGGGATTTCGATCATCGCGCCCACGTCCACCGTGTCGTCGAATTTGACGTTCTCTTCGCGCAGCTCGGCCTTCGCTTGCGCGATCATGGCCAGCGACTGGTCGATCTCGAACGCGTGCGCCAGCATCGGGATCAGGATGCGCACCTTGCCGAACGCCGACGCGCGCAAAATCGCGCGCAGCTGGATCAGGAAAATCTGCGGTTCGGCCAGGCAGTAGCGGATCGCGCGCAGGCCCAGCGCCGGGTTCAACGCCGTGTGCTCGGCCTGGTCGAGCGGCTTGTCGGCGCCGATGTCGAGCGTGCGGATCGTCACCGGGCGGCCTTTCATGGCCACCACGGCTTTCTTGTACTGCTCGAACTGCTCGTCCTCGGACGGCATCTTGCCCTTGCGGCCCATGAACAGGAACTCGGAGCGGAACAAGCCGACGCCGTTGGCGCCCGCTTCCATCGCGGCCGGGCAATCGTCGGGCAGCTCGATATTGGCCAGCAGCGTGATCTCGGTGCCATCCTTGGTAATGGCCGGGGTTTTCTTCAGCTTGCCCAGTTTTTTGCGGGCACGGATGGCCGCGTTCTGGCGGTCGCGGTACTGCTCGAGCACCACCACGCTGGGGTTGGCGATGACCACGCCGGCGTCGCCGTCGATGATCAGCCAGTCGTCCTGCTCGATCAGGGTGGAGGCGCCCGACATGCCCACGGCTGCCGGGATGTCGAGGCTGCGGGCGACGATGGCCGTGTGCGAGTTCTGGCCGCCGACGTCGGTCACAAAACCGATGAACGAGCGGTCGCGGAACTGCAGCATGTCGGCCGGCGAAATGTCGTGCGCGACGATGATCATCTGCGGCTGGAATTCGTCGTCGCCCACCTTGACCGGCGGCGGCAAAATCTGCGCGGTACCCATCAGCACTTTTAAAACGCGTTCGGCCACCTGCTGGATATCGGCCTTGCGCTCGCGCAGGTACGGGTCTTCGATTTCGTCGAACTGCGCCGACAGTTCATCGATCTGGGTGAGCAGCGCCCATTCGGCGTTGTAGTGGCGCGCGCGGATGATGTCGAGCGGCGCCTCGGAAATCATGGGGTCGGACAGGATCAGCGCGTGGACGTCGATGAACGCGCCCAGTTCCGTCGGGGCGTCCTTGGGCAGCTCGTTCCACAGGGTTTGCAGTTCCTTGTGCACCTGGGCCAGCGCCTGCTGCAGGCGCAGCACTTCGGCTTCGAGATGTTCCTCTGCCACCAGGTAGTGCTTGACGTCGAGCGCGGCGGGCGCCAGCTTGTGGGCGCGGCCAATCGCAATTCCGCGCGACACCGGGATGCCGTGCAGGGTAAACGAAGCCATGGGGGCGCCGGAATAAGGACGGGAGCGGCCGCGATCCGAAGGCATTACTCGCCTTCGCCGAACTTGTCGTTGACCAGTGCAGTGAGGGCCGCGATGCATTCCTTCTCGTCGGCGCCGTCCGCTTCGAGCAGGACCTTGGCGCCCTTGCCGGCGGCCAGCATCATCACGCCCATGATGGACTTGGCGTTGATGCGGCGCGAATTGCGGCTCAGCCAGACATCGCTCTGGAACTTGGCGGCCAGCTGGGTGAATTTGGCGGACGCGCGTGCGTGCAGGCCGAGCTTGTTGATAATCTCAAGTTCTTGCTGAATCATTTTTATATTGTCTCTTCGAAAAACTGCGAGAAAGCCGCACTCTAAAAATCCCGCGCCAGTCGAATTTATCCGACGCGAATCCGGTTATCGACGCGCACCGCCCCACTTTGCGCACCGGCCAGGGCCATCTCGACGACCACGTCCAGCGTATCGCGGCGGTAGGTGATGGCCCGCAACAGCATCGGCAAGCTGATGCCGGCGATCACTTCCACCCTGCCCGCGTCCGCCAACCGGTCGCAGCAATTGGACGGCGTACCGCCCTTCACGTCCGTCATGACCAGCACGCCATCGCCGTCGTCGAGCCGTTTGATCGCCGCCGCCGCCAGTTGCTGGACCTGGCCGAGATCCTGGTCGGCGATCACGTCGATCGCTTCCAGTAGCTCGGTGGGACCACGAAACACGTGGGCGCAGGCGGCAATAAATGCCTGTCCCAGCGGCGCGTGCGTCATAAGCAGTATGCCAACCATATTCTTAATCCGCCAGTGAGCGCGGACTAAATTGCGGCCGTCCGGCAAAATTATTTTGAATTTGCATCTTTTTAACCCGCCGAGACGGCAGCTTCCACCGCGTCGATGAAGGTGGCCGCCACCGGGAAGCCTGCTTGCTGGGTGATTTCCTGGAAGCAGGTGGGGCTGGTGACGTTCACTTCGGTCAGGCAGTCGCCGATCACGTCCAGGCCCACCAGCAGCAAACCGCGCGCAGCCAGGGTCGGGCCGATGGCGTTGGCGATCTCGGAGTCGCGTTCGGTCAATGGCTGGGCCACACCGAGGCCGCCGGCCGCCAGGTTGCCGCGCACTTCGCCGTTTTGCGGAATGCGGGCCAGCGAAAACGGTACCGGTTTGCCGGCGATGACCAGGATGCGCTTGTCACCCTTGGCGATGTCCGGGATGAAGCGCTGCGCCATGATGGTCGTTGCACCATTTTGGGTCAGCGTCTCGATAATCGCGCCCAGGTTCATGGCATCGGGCTTGACGCGGAAGATGCCGGTGCCGCCCATGCCATCGAGCGGCTTCAGGATGATGTCGCCATGCTCGGCCTGGAAGGCGCGGATGCGGGCCTCGTCGGCCGTCACCAGGGTGGGCGACGTGTATTGCGGGAACTGGGCAATCGCCAGTTTTTCGCTGTGGTCGCGAATGGCCGACGGCTTGTTGAATACTTTGGCGCCCTGGGCTTCGGCCAGCTCGAGCATGTAAGTGCCGTAGATGTATTCCATGTCGAACGGCGGGTCCTTGCGCTGGACGATGGCGTCGAACTCGCCCAGGTTGGTTTCCACCGCCGGCGCGGCGCGGTACCAGTCGGTAGCGTCGCCGGTAAAGCTGATCTGCGACGCCTTGGCCGTGGCGATACCGCCCAGCACTGCCATATCCTTTTGCTCGAAGGCGTACACGGTATGGCCGCGCCGGTTGGCCTCGACCATCATGGCGTAGGTGGAGTCCTTGTAAGTCTTGAACGTGGCTAACGGATCTGCGAGAAAAGCGATTTTCATGGATGCTTCCGGTTTGGTGAAGATCTGATTTTAGCCGAGATTCTCAATACACTTCCGGATTGGGGTCGGTGCGCTCCATCTCCAGCGACGCCGCCAGCAGCGCCAGCCGCGCTACCACGCCGTACACGTAGAACCGGTTGGGCGCTGCGGTGCCCGGTTTGGCCTTCAAATCGGGCACCGCGTGCTGCTGCGCGAACGCCAGCGGCACGTACTGCGAGCCCGGGGCATTGAGGTTCTGGTCGATGCCCTTCTCGGCATGAACGCGGTAAAAACCACCGACCACGTAGCGGTCGATCATGTACACGACCGGCTCGGCAACATCGTCCTTGATGCTCTCGAAGGTGGGCACGCCTTCCTGGATGATGAAGTCGGTGACTTCCTTGCCGTCCTTGATGACGATCATCTTGTCGCGCTGGGCCTGCGTCAAGTCCTTGATTTCACTGGAATCCTTGATGGTCAGGATGCTGGTGCCATAGGTGCCGGCGTCGGGCTTGATGATCACGAACGGCTTTTGTTCCTTCATGCCGTACTCTTTGTATTTCTTCTTGATCTTCGAGAGCAGCGTATCGACATTGGCGGCCAGGCACTCGTAGCCCTCGCCGGTGCGGAAGTTCACCGCATCGCACTTGGCGTGCAGCGGGTTGAACATCCACGGATCGACACCGATCAGCTTGCCGAATTTCTTCGCCACTTCGTCGTAGGCGTTCAGGTGGTTGCTCTTGCGGCGCAGCGCCCAGCCCGCGTGCAGCGGCGGCAGCAGGCTTTGTTCGTGAATATTCTGCAGGATGTCGGGAATGCCGGCCGACAAGTCGTTATTGAGCAGCACCGTGCACGGATCGAAGTCTTTCAGCCCCACGCGGCGGCCATTGGCCGAGCGGACCAACGGTTCCACCACCAGCATATTGCCGTCCGGCAGAGCGATCGGTGTGGGCTGGGTCACCTCGGGCGACAAGGAACCGAGGCGCACGTGCAAACCGGTCTGGCGGAAAATCTGCATCAGGCGGGCGACGTTTTGCCAGTACGTGGGGTGGCGCTGGGTGATTTCCGGGATCATCAGCAGGTTGCGCGCGTCGGGGCAATACTTGTCGATCGCGGCCATGGCGGCCTGCACCGACAAGGGCAGCATCTCGGTAGCCAGGTGGTTGAAACCGCCGGGAAACAGGTTGGTGTCCACCGGCGCCAGCTTGTAGCCGGCGTTGCGCATATCGACCGAGCAATAGAACGGCGGCGTGTGCTCTTGCCACTCGAGGCGGAACCAGCGCTCGATGGCGGGAGTGGCGGCCAGGATCTTTTCTTCGAGGTCGTGGAGCGGGCCGGTCAGGGCCGTGGCGAGATGGGGAACCATGTTTACTTCCTTAAATGATGCGGGAGGACGACCCTCCAGGCACGCTGAAACACCGAATATTACCTTGTGGACAACCTACATCGGGGCGATAACCCTATTTTAAAGGCGGAAATAAAAAAAAGCCCCCGCACGCAAGTGCGGAGGCTTTCCTGACAAGATTAACAGCAATTACATGTCGGATTACATGTGGTAGGCGGACTCGCCGTGGGTGGTGATGTCCAGGCCTTCGCGTTCCTCTTCTTCCGGTACGCGCAGACCGATCACCATGTCAACCAGCTTGAAGGCGATGAAGGCAACCACTGCCGACCAGACGATGGTGACGCCCACGCCGGTTGCCTGGATCAGCACTTGACCGCTGATCGAGTAGTCGGCCGATGGCTTGTTGGCCACGTAGTCGAAGATGCCCTGGCCACCCAGCGATGGCGCCGCGAACACGCCGGTCAGGATGGCGCCCAGGATGCCGCCCACGCCGTGCACGCCGAACACGTCCAGCGAGTCGTCGGCGCCCAGCAGGCGTTTCAGGCCATTCACGCCCCACAGGCAGATCACGCCAGCGAGCAGACCCATGATCAGCGCGCCCATTGGACCGACGAAACCGCAAGCCGGGGTGATCGCGACCAGGCCCGATACCGCACCCGAAGCGCCACCCAACATCGATGGCTTGCCTTTGAAGATCCATTCAGCGAAGACCCACGACACGGTCGCAGCAGCGGTTGCCAGCAGGGTGTTGATGAAGGCCAGGGCCGAGATGTCGCCAGCTTCCAGCGGCGAACCGGCGTTGAAACCGAACCAGCCGACCCACAGCAACGAAGCGCCGATCATGGTCATGGTCACCGAGTGCGGCGCCATCGATTCGCGGCCGTAGCCGACGCGTTTGCCGATCACGTAAGCACCGACCAGGCCGGCAACAGCGGCGTTGATGTGCACCACGGTACCGCCGGCGGTATCGAGCGCGCCGTGCTGGAACAGGTAACCGGCTTTGGCGGTTTCGGTGGCCAGGGTAGCGGCATCCTTGATCGCGTCAGGACCGGTCCAGAACCAGACCATGTGGGCGATTGGCAGGTACGAGAAGGTGAACCAGATCACCACGACCAGCAGGACGGCGGTGAACTTGGCGCGTTCGGCAAATGCACCGACGATCAGCGCGCAGGTAATCGCTGCGAACGTGGCCTGGAAGGCAACGAACGTGAACTCCGGAATCACCACGCCCTTGCTGAAGGTGGCGGCATAGGCGAAGGTACCCTTGACCGGATCGTAAATATTGTTGAGGAAGGTGCGGTCATGCAGGTTGCCGAAGAATGCATTGCCTTCGGTAAACGCCAGCGAGTAACCGTAGATGCACCACAGCACGACGATCACGGCGAAGATCATGAAGATCTGCATCAGGATCGACAGCATATTCTTGGAACGGACCAGGCCGCCGTAGAACAGGGCCAGGCCAGGAATCGTCATCATGACCACCAGCAGCGTGGCTACCATCATCCAGGCGTTGTCACCCTTTTGCGGCGTGGGCGCGGCGGCAGGAGCGGTTTCAGCCACGGCGGCGGTGGCCGCCGCAGGCGCAGCGGCGGGTGCAGCGGCAGCTTCCGGTGCAGCGGCGGTGGCGGCGGCCACCGGCGCATCAGCCGGCTTGGCATCTTGCGCATGGACAGGTGCGGCAAGAGCGAACAGCAGAGATACCCCAGCTAGCAACGTTGTTATAGTTTTCTTCATCTAAATCCCCTTAAAGAGCTTCGTTGCCGGTTTCGCCGGTACGAATGCGGATCACCTGTTCCAGGTTGTACACGAAGATCTTGCCATCACCGATTTTGCCGGTGCGGGCCGCGCCTTCGATCGCTTCGATCGCCTGTTCGACGATGCTGTCATCGACGGCCGCTTCGATCTTGGTCTTCGGCAGGAAGTCCACGACGTATTCGGCGCCGCGATACAGCTCGGTATGTCCTTTTTGACGGCCGAAACCCTTCACCTCGGTCACCGTGATGCCCTGCACGTTGATCGCCGACAGGGCTTCGCGGACTTCATCGAGCTTGAACGGCTTGATAATGGCGGTAATCATTTTCATGAGAGCCTCGCTTAGAAAGTTTTGGAAATAGTCACAACTGCGCCCGATTTACCGAGGTTTTTGCCGTTGCGGCCGACGTATGCATCGGTATTGGTCTTGACGCCGGCAACCGACACCGAGAACACGCCGAAGTCCTTGGTCACGCCGACCTTGTAGTCGCTGTAGCTGACAGCGCTGTTGTTCTTGACCTTCTGGTGACCGGCATGGAGATTGAGCATGTAGCCGTCATAGACGTCGTAGTTGAACTGGCCGTCGATATAGCCGCTGTTTTTGCTGTCAGGCGTGCCGAACAGGTTGCTGGTCGAGTGCGAGTACTTGAGCGAGAACGGGCCGGCACTCACCTGGGCGTACAATTCGAAGGTATTGGCGCTGGTGGCGAGCTTGTTCGAAGGATAGCCGTAGTACAGCGCGCCGACGTCGTAGGCAAAGGTATCAGTGATCTGGCCGCGCTTGCCGGCATAGACGTCGAATTCATACGATGCATCGCCGCCGCCGTCCTTGATCCACTTGATATTGGTGGCCCAGGCCCCCACATATACACCGGTAGGGTTGTTCACATAATCAACACCGCCCTGCACGGCTGGTTGCAGACGGGTTTGCGAAATGCCGCGGTAACGGTAATCGCTGACAACGGCGACGTTATAGGAAATCTGGTTGTCTGGTACGGCTTCGGCAGCGGGTTGCGCTTCCTGGGCCTGCGCTTGAGCGCTCATGGTGGCGAATGCCAAAGTCAACGCTGCTGCTGTCAGGGTTCGGGTCAGGCTTTTGTTTTGGCTCTTCATCATTTTGTCCTTGTAGTTATCGAAACTGAATACAGATACTAGGTGCGATGCGGGTAAAATCCTTGTGAAGCGAAGCGTTAAGCATTCCCTGGCTTCTATAGCAGAATGCGTGCCAGCTAACGTTGCCTGGTAGATAGCAGCTTTGGCTGCTTTGTCATGGGCGACAGGGCGCCGGCTCTGACAAAAGTGATAATTTGGAAGGAAAGTTGGCCGCGCTGTTTGAATTTGCACCACACCGATACACGGACGCACTTCAATGGTGCATCCGTCCAGCCATCAGATCAAGGAATATTATGGATATGAATACTTTTTTTAACGACTTGCAGAACAAAATCTCCAAGGCCGTCGAAAATTCGCCCGCCAAGGACATCGAGAAGAACGTCAAGTCCATGATGACCCAGGGCTTCTCCAAGCTCGACCTGGTCACCCGCGAAGAGTTCGATATTCAGACCCAGGTGATGGCCAAAACCCGCGCCAAGCTGGAAGCCCTGGAAACGCGCCTGGCGGCGCTCGAAGCGAAAGCCGCACCGGCCCAGCCGGCTGCGGTGGCGCCGGAACCTAAAGTGGAGATCGCCAAAGGCGAGGTGCTGTAAGCAAGCTGCCGGCGGGTAATCAGCCGGCTATTGTTGAGATTATTTGCCGACGCGGAAGTAGTCGGCATCGAGATATGCCGGGGCGCCGCTGGTTCCCGGCGCCTGCGTTGCCAGCAAGCCCACTTGCGCGCCCACCCAGCGTCCCACACTGGCCATGAACGGCTGCCCCGCCAGCGTGTACTGCTTGCCGTCCAGGCTGTAGGAGAAGCGCACCACTGCCCCTTCGCTTATTTGCGCCCGCAGGTACAGCGGTTGGTTATCCGCATGGTTGTTCCCTCCCTGGCCCAGCGGTTGTAACACCTGCACCTGCTCCTTGCAGGCGGTAGCCGGTTCCGCGCAGGTGGCCAGCACCAGCTCCCTGCCATTTTTGCTCTGCTGCACGCCGATCCACGCGTATTGAATCCCCAGCACCACCAGGCCGGCGCGGCTCAGGTCGCCCTGAACCTCAATCCGGGTATCGACCGTGAAGGCCGGCGCCGGGAATTTTTGCGTCAGCACCGAAGGCACGTCGCGCACGCTGCCACCCACCGGCGCCGCCTGCGCATGCAACCGCAAACTGCCCTGCTTGGCGTTGAGTTCATACCAGCCCGGCGCCTCGTTGGCATTCCACTGCCATTGCAGCCCCAATTTGGCGGCGTTGAATTCGTCGCCTGCCGGTGGCGCCTTGATGCCGCTGTCCTTGCCGGCCGGCTTGTCGTGCACCAGCACCGGCTCGCCCGTGCCCTTGCCAGCCTTGTCCTCGCCGATCACCGGCCAGCCGTCGTGCCAGCGCATCGGCTGCAAGTGCACGATGCGGCCGTATGCGCGCTTGTCCTGGAAGTGATAGAACCAGTCGCGCCCTTTCAGGTCATCGACCCACGCGCCCTGGTGCGGGCCGTTGGTGGTGGAGCCACCTTGCGCCATCACGATGCGGTCCTGGTACGGCCCGGCGATGGTGCGCGAGCGGAATACCGATTGCCAGCCGTGTTCCACGCCACCGGCCGGCGCGAAGATGTAGTAGTAGCCGTCCTTCTTGTAAAACTTCGGACCTTCGAGCGTGGTGTAGCCACTGAGCTTGTTGCCGTCGATGATGTCTTTACCGCGCTGGTCGAGTAGCGTGCGGGCCTCGGGATCCATCTCGCGCAAGGTCAGGATGTTGTTGAAGCCGGCGCGGCTCTTGGCCCACGCGTGCACCAGGTAGGCCTTGCCGTCGTCGTCCCACAGCGGCGACGGATCGATGATGCCTTTGCCGGGCAACAGCAGGTGCGGCTCGCTCCACGGTCCGGCAAAGCTGGTGGCGGTGATCACGTACACGCCGAAGTCGGGATCGGGATAGAAGATCCAGAATTTGCCGGCGTGATGGCGCAGCGACGGCGCCCACACGCCCTTGCCCGGCTGCGGCGTGGCGAATGCCTGCGCCGGCACCAGCTTGGGCAGCGCATGGCCCACCAGTTCCCAGTTGACCATGTCGGTCGATTGCAGCAGCGGCAGCCCCGGCGCGTTGCTGAAGCTCGACGCGGTCATGTAGAACGTGGCGCCAACGCGGATGGCGTCGGGATCGGAATAGTCGGCGTACAGGATCGGGTTCTGGTAGCGGCCGTTGCCGAGGTCGGCTACCCACGAGCCGCCCGGTTGTGCGGGAGTTTGAGCAATCGTCCACGGCGCGCTGCACAGCAGCGCCAGCGCGGCGGCGGTTTTCATTATTTTCATTTTGTCTCCTGCGGTTTGGCAGCAAGCGGCGCGATGGTAAAACTGTAGCTGGCCGGTTCAAGCTTGATGCGGTACTTGACGTGGGCCCGGCCGGTGAGGTTCCAGCCGGTGTCGCCGCCCACGCCGCTCTGGGCCAGGTCGATCAGCAGCGAACCGTCGCCATGCGGCGCGATCTCCGAGCTTTTCCAGGCGCCGCGCGGACGCAGGTACAGGTCTTCGTACGGGAACGCCAGCGCGTTGACCGACAACGGTGCGGCGCCCTTGACGGTGATGCCGCTGCCCTGGGAGTTGAACAGAGACAGCCAGCGCACGCCGGTCTTGTTGCCGCTTTCCTGCGGACGGCTGTAGCCGTGGTACTGGTCCGCCACCTTGCCGGTGTAGCGGCCGATGGCGTAGCCGGTGGCGCGGTCGGCATACGATTCCTGCGGCCCGCGTCCGTACCACTCGATGGTGTCGAGCGTGTTGTCGTTGTCGAAGCGCAGGCCCAGGCGCAGCGGATCGGGCAAGTCGTCGCGCAGCGGCGTAAACGTCGCCGCCACACCGAGCGCGCCATCCGCATCAAGCGTATACGTCGTTTCCCAATGGGCGGCGCCGGCGCCAAAGCTATACAAGACTTTTACCCGGCTGCCATCCAGCGTGACCGAGCGCACGTGGCGTTGTTCCGAGAAGGTCTTCCAGACCTGGTGCGTCTTGTCCACGCCCGCGCCTTCATCGTTGTCGATCAGCCCGCGCCAGAAGTTCGGTGCGCCGCCCTTGAGCACGGTCTTGCCATTTACCGCGTAGTCCACCAGGCCGGTCTTCGCATCGAGCCGCAAGGAGGCCGGGCCGCCAGCGAGGCGGACATCGTCGCCCGCGCGCGTTGGCTGCGCCGCTTTGGCCGTCGCCGCCGGTCTGGAAGCTGGCACCGTGACGAACTGCGACCAGCCCACCACCGTGCCGGCCGCCACGCCCTTGACCGAATCGGTGCGGGCCTTGGCGCGCAAGGTCACCAGTTGTTCGCCGCCGGTCGAACGCAGCTTGGGCAGCCTGACTTCCACCTGGCGGCTCGCGCCTGCAGCGACGGCCGGCACGGTCAACGCACCGCGCGTAACCTCGTTGCCGTCGTTGGTGAGCACCCAGTCGAAATCGAGGTCGGACGTATCGCGGAAGTCGTAGCGGTTGACCACCGTGACCTTGCCGGACCTGGGATCGCCCTCGAACACCAGCGGCGAATAGACTTTCTGCACTTCGTAGTATTCGGGATCGGGCGTGCGGTCGGCGCGCACCACGCCGTCGCCCACTACGCTGTTGTCGCCTACCTTGGGATTGACATCGAAGCCGGACGCCCAGTAGCGACGGCCCTGGTCGTCGGTGGCAAACACGGTCTGGTCCACCCAGTCCCAGATAAAGCCGCCCTGCAGTTTTTTGTGGGCGCGGATGACCTGCCAGTAGTCTTCCATGTTACCGAGCGAGTTACCCATCGCGTGCACGTATTCGCACTGTATCATCGGCTGGGTGAAGCGCGGATCGACCGCGTAATCGACCATCTTTTCGATGTCGTCGTACATCGGCGCATAGATGTCCACGTAGGCATTGGGCTTGTGGGTTTCGCCGATGGTGCCGTAGCCCAGGTAGCTGACCAGGCGGGTGGGATCGTTGGCGCGGATCCACTGCGCCGCATGTTCGAAATTGGGCCCGGTGCCGGCCTCGTTCCCCAGCGACCAGAAGATGATCGACGGCGCGTTCTTGTCGCGTTGGACCATGCGCGAGACGCGGTCGAGGTGGGCCGCGCGCCACTGCGGCTTGTAGCCGAGCTGCACCTGTTCGCGGTAGCCGGGCACCTTGGAGTGGTCGCCCAAATGCATGTAGGCGTGCGATTCGATATTGGCTTCGTCCATCACGTACAGGCCGTATTCGTCGGCCAGGTCGTACCAGCGCGGATCGTTCGGATAATGCGAGGTGCGCACGGCGTTCACGTTCGCCTGCTTCATCATCTCCACGTCCTTGCGCATCAGGTCCAGCGACATCACGCGGTACGTGACCGGATCGTGCTCGTGGCGGTTGGCGCCCTTGATCATGATGCGCTTGCCGTTGACACGTACTTCGCCATCCTTCATCTCCACCGTGCGAAAACCGATGCGGCGCGACGTGGCCGACACCAGCTTGCCGTCGGCATCAAGGTATTCGATCAGCATGCGGTACAGGTTGGGTGTCTCGGCCGACCAGGCACGCACCTTGGGCAGCACGCCATCGATGGTGGCGGCACTGCCGTCGATCTTCGCCTTGCGGGCGAATACCTCGCGCTCGCCGTCGAACAGCGTGACCGCGATTTCGCCCGCTGCCGGGGCGCCCGCCAATTCGGCCTTGAGCTTGAACACGCCGTCGGTGTACTGTTTGTCGAGCAGTGCGGTGACGGTGTAGTCGCGCAGCCAGGCTTTCGGTTCGGCGTACAGGTACACGCTGCGCTCGATGCCGGACAGGCGCCAGAAATCCTGGTCTTCCAGGTACGAGGCGTCTGCCCAGCGATAGACTTCGATCGCGATATTGTTCTTGCCCGGTTTGAGGTAGCGATTGAGCTTGAATTCGGCCGGCAGCTTGGAGTCCTCCGAGTAGCCCACCTTCTCGCCGTTGACCCAGATGTAGTAAGCGGAACCGGCCGCGCCCACGTGCAGGAACACTTCGCGCCCCTCCCAGCCGGCCGGCACCACGAAGTCGCGGCGGTACGAGCCCACGTCGTTGAAGGCGTCTGGCACATGCGGTTCGTTGAGCGGGAACGGGTAATCGACGTTGGTGAAAATCGGCTTGCCGTAGCCCTGCGCCTGGATCATGCCCGGCACCTGGATGGTGCCCCAGCGGCTGGTGTCGAAATCGTTGCGGTAGAAATCTTTCGGCCGCTCGCCGGGCGTATTGGAGTGGGCAAACTGCCAGGTGCCGTCGAGCGACAGGTAGTACTGCGAGGCGGCCATGTCGCCGGCCACCGCCTTGTCGCGGCTGTCGAAATTGAAGAACGTCGCCTTCATCGGTTCGCGGTTCACGGCCACCACTTCCGGTTGCTGCCACTCGGTGAGCGTCGTTGGTGCGGGGGCGGCGTGCACTCCGGCCGAGAGGGACGCCAGCGCCAGCAGGCATGCGTGGACAGAAGCGGTTTTTTTGGCCATGGGCTGTTCTACCTTTTCATGAAAACGATGACAAAGATACCAACGCCGAGTATAGGCGATGGACGGCGCCGGAGGTCAATGCCCTCCGGTCAATTGCTTGCGCGTTTAGGCAGCGCGATGGTGAAGGTGGTGGACCACAGCCGCGAGGGGGCGCCCATCGGCAGCAGCACGTCGCCGTCACCCGCACTGGAACTGGCGCTGGCGTCGTCGCCCAGCTTCGACAAATCCCAGCGCACCGACACCGGGTACTGCCTGCCGTCCGGTGGCAGCAGCACCAGTGCATTGCCTGCGACGGCAAGGCCACCACGCTCGACCCGCAGCGCGCTGGTGGCGGGCGGTGGCAGCGTTGGACCTGGCGTCGTATCGGGCGGCGCGGCGGCGCGGCGCTTGGGCGGTGGCGGTTCCACCGGCGCCTGGTAGTGCACCACCAGGTCGCCCTGCACGTCGCGCGGCGACGTCCATTCGCGCAGCTTGCCGTCCGGTCCCTTGACGTCGCGCGTGGCCAGCGGCACGTTGCCGTGGCTGTCGCGCACCGTCAGTTCCTTGAGCGTGACGGCCACCGTCTCCCCTTGCTCGACCGCGAGCGGCAGCTGCAACAGCGCAGTATCGGCGCCCACCTGCACATCGGGCACCTTGAGCGTGACATCGACCACGCCGATGCCGGCGCCAGCCTTGTCCGGATGGTTGAACGGCGCTGGCTGCAGCAGCAGCAACAGCGGGCGTGGCGGCGGTGGTGCGGCCGCCGCCGCATCCTGGTCGGGCGTTTGCGCCATCGCGCCGCCCGCCGCCAGCGCCAGTAACCCGGCCTGAATAGTCCGTAAACCCGTTCGATGAATCACAGTGGCAATGCGCATATCGGGCTCCACAAAAATCGACGATCAACAACTTTACCATCTATCAATGTTTCCTTGCGCAAGGTAGCACCGCCTCTGCCGCAGATCAAGGCCCGGCCTGGCCAACCCGCTACACTCGCGGCAGCCCGTGACCACGTAGGGGAAACACATGAGCCTGGCCGTACTCAAGAGCCGCGCCCTCGCGGGCATGGAAGCGCAGCAAGTCAATGTCGAGGTGCACCTGGCCAACGGTTTGCCGGCCTTCACCATTGTCGGCCTGGCCGATACCGAAGTGAAGGAAGCCAAGGACCGCGTGCGCGCCGCGATCCAGAACGGCGGCTTCGAGTTTCCCGCCCAGCGCATCACCGTCAATCTCGCGCCGGCCGACCTGCCCAAGGAGTCGGGGCGCTTCGATTTACCGATCGCACTGGGGATACTGGCCGCCTCGCGCCAGATTCCCGCCGATATCCTGGACCAGTACGAGTTTGCCGGCGAGCTGTCGCTATCGGGCGAGCTGCGGCCGATCCGGGGAGCGCTGGCGATGTCGCTGGCGATGACACGCGATGCCGGGCGTGATTGCGCCCACAATGGCGAGCACGGTAAAGATTTCATCAAGCAGCGCACTCCGCCCGGTAAAGCTGACCGGCGTGGCTTCATCCTGCCGCAAGCCAATGCCGACGAAGCAGCGCTGGTAGCCGGCGCCGCCATTTACCCGGCCAGTTCGCTGCTGCAAGTGTGCGCCCACCTGGCCGCCAGCTCACACGAGGCGATGCTGCCCCGGCACACGTCTGCGCTGGCGGTGGCCATGACCGAGGTGGCCGACCTGGCCGACGTCAAGGGCCAGTTCATGGTCAAGCGCGCGCTGGAGGTGGCGGCGGCCGGCAACCACAGCCTCCTGATGGTGGGCCCGCCCGGCGCCGGCAAGACCATGCTGGCGGCGCGCTTTCCCGGCCTGCTGCCGCCGATGACCGACGACGAAGCGCTGGAAGCGGCGGCCGTGCAGTCGCTCACCGGCGGCTTCCGGATCGAGGACTGGAAGCGCAGGCCCTTTCGCGCCCCGCACCATACGGCATCCGGCGTGGCATTGGTGGGCGGCGGCGGCTATCCGCGTCCCGGCGAAATCTCGCTGGCTCATCGCGGCGTGCTGTTCCTCGACGAGCTGCCCGAGTTCGATCGGCGCGTGCTGGATGTGCTGCGCCAGCCGATGGAGTCCGGCCGCGTCACCATCTCGCGCGCGGCGCAGCAGGCCGAGTTCCCCGCCCACTTCCAGCTGATCGCCGCGATGAACCCGTGCCCGTGCGGCTACCACGGCCATCCCAGCGGCGTATGCAACTGCACCACCGAGCAGATCGCCCGTTACCAGGGCCGCGTTTCCGGCCCCCTGCTCGACCGCATCGACATGCAGATCGAAGTCTCGGCCGTGGAACCCGACACCCTGGCCGCCGACGCCGACGGCGAACCGTCCACCGCGATTGCCGCCCGCGTGCAGCGTGCGGCCGAGATCCAGCTGGCGCGTCAGGGCAAGCGCAACCAGTACCTTACCACCCGTGAAATCGACCGCCTGTGCAAGCCTGACAAGGCGGGCAAGGCCAAGCTCAAACGCAGCATGGAACACTTCCAGTGGTCAGCCCGCGCCTACCACCGCATCCTGCGCGTGGCCCGCACCATCGCCGACCTGGCCGGGGCGGAAGGGATCGGCGAACAGCATATCGGGGAGGCGGTGCAGTATCGGAGGGCATTGAAGGATCGGTGAGTGCCGGGCTGTGAGAGAATCACGCCATGAATTCAACCAGCAGACATCCGATCACCGCTGCGCTGCTACTGGTGGCAGCGCTCAGCGGCACCACCCGCGCCGACGACACCCCGGTCGCGGCTCCGTCCATCCAGCCCATCCCCTACTCCGGCAAAATCGTCAGCGCCACCGGCACCCTGCCGCAGAAAGCCGCCATCTTTGCCGACTGCCAGGATGGCACCGAGCGCATCCATGGCCAGATCGAAGCCGATACCTACCGCCTCGACCTGCCGCCTGCCGTCACGTGCACCGTGGTGCTCGGTGACGCGGAGTGGGAAGCCGATACCCAACTGGTGTCCGATGCTGCCACCGCCATTCCGCAAACCATGTTGATATACCCGCTGCCGGTACCGCAGCCGGAGATCGCGCGCGAGCTGATCGAGATGGGTGCGCAGGACCGCGCGGTGCGCCAGGCCTGGGCTGCCGGCAAACGCGATGCCGCGTCAGAAAAAAAGTTTGCGGCGGATGATCGCAAACGCCAGCGGCGCCTGCGCCAGATCATCACTACCAAGGGCTGGCCGACGATTTCGATGGTGGGCGCGGAAGCTGCCAACGAGGCGTGGCTGGTTGCACAACACGCCCCGCCTGCACAGCTCAAGCACTGGGCGGTCTTCATGCGCGCGGCAGCCGCCAGGCACGAGATCAAGCTGGTCAACCTGGCCACCACGCTGGACCGCGTGCGCATGTATGAGAAGCGGCCGCAGATCTACGGTACCCAGTACAGCACCCGCGAGGATGGTGCGATCCAGTTCTACCGGATCGAGGACATTGCCAATATCGACAAGCGGCGCCTGGAAATGGGCATGTCCTCGTTTGCCGCGTTGCAGGCGCAACTGGCCAAGCCGCCCAAACCGGCCGAGCCGGCCCCTCCTGCCACCCCTGGCGAATAGCTTACAGCATCAACTCACACCTCCCACTGGACCTTCACCGTCAGCGACCTGTTGGTGGTGTCCGGATCGCGCGTGCGGTCGCGCGAAAAGCCCACCGACATCGAACGGCCATGCCGCCACAGGTGACGGTATAACAGCGAGCGGTGCATCTGCCGGTCGGCCCACGGGTCCAGTCCCGAGACGCCGTCGTCGCGGCGCGCGGCCGACGTGGTTTGCGCCAGCAGCCGCAGCGAGTCGAACGCCGTAAAGTGCAGCATGCCCAGCGCGCGCCAGCCGTTGTCCACGAATGCCGGCCGGCCCAGGGTGCCCTGCACCCACGCGCGGTTGAGCCGGAAATCGGTCTCGATCGACCAGCCGCGCGTACCTGGCAGCGGCAGCCGCAAACCCAGGTCCACGATGGCGTTGCCGCCGCTGCCCACGCGGTCGGCATCGACGTCGAGCTGGCGGCCCAGCGTGACCTCGGCATTGAACTTGGTCATCCACGGCAGCGGCGACGATTCGAAGCCGAAGTGCATGGCCGGCACGTCGTGCAGAGGCCCCAGGCGGCGGCCGCGCTGCTGGTCGAAGCCAAGGTTGGCCCACAGGTTGGTCTGGCGGCCGGCGCGGAACCAGATCCCCGGCTGCAGCTTGCGCTCGACAACCTGGTTGGCCTGCTGCGCCAGCCGCGTGTCGGACAGGGTGCGGATCTCGTGCACGCCCAGGTGCGCCTCGAATTCGTACAGTTCCAGCTCCGCGCCGCCAAGCGCCAGCGTGCGTCCGCCCAACCGGCAATTGAGGTTGATGTCGGTCTTGAGCACGCCCGCCTGCGGCACGAAGCCATTGTCGTTCACAAAACCCGGCGTGATTGCCTCGAGCTGCAACTCGTTCCACCAGGCGTCGCTGATGCTGGTGAATTTGCCGAGCGCGTAGCCGCCGTGGCGTGTGGCGACGCGGGTGCTGCGCGCCACCGGTTCTTCCACGAAGCCGGCGCTGGTTTGCGAGTGCATTAGCAGCCACAAGGCCTGCTTGCCATCGCCGCGCCATTGGCCGTCAAAACCGGCCACCTCGTTGCTGCCGGCATCGCCGTAACCGCGCTGCGAGACGAACGCGCCCATCACGGTGTGCTCGCCATGCCAGCGCGTGCGCACCATGCTGGCGAGGGTGCGCCGGGTTTGCGCGTATTCGGCCGTCTCGTAGGCGCCGCCGCGCAGCACCACGCCGCCCTCCTGGTCGCGCAAGCTCATGGCGGTGGCGTCGGCGCCGGCGTCGCGCCAGGTGGCGCGCAAACCCCATTCCGGGTCGGCCACGGTGCGCGAATAAAATGCCGACAGCGGCAGTCCCAGCACGTCCGAACTCTCGAGGAAAAAGCCGCGTTTTTCCGGCAGGCTCAGGGCGATGCGGCTGGCGCCCGACGACGTGGGTTCGTCGATTTCCACCTGCGAGAAATCGGGATTGACGGTGGCGTTGAACACCCAGTCGGCGCGCGGCCGAGCATTGATCTCCAGGCCCACGCTGGCGCGGTCGCCGCGCTGGCGTCCCGTTTCATCGCGGTCGCGATTGGAACGCATGGTCAGTTCCGGCTTGAGTTCCACGAAGCTGCGGTCGCGCACCGCCGCCACCGTATCGCCCATGCCGTCCACGTCCTGCAACAGCGCGATGTGGCTCAGCGAGCCGTTTTTGAGCGGGGTACTGGTGAGCAGCAGGCCATCCGCGTGCGGCACGCTGCGCTCGATCATCACGCGCCAGGTCTTGCCGTCGGCATAGGGAAAGCGCAGGTTGGACAGCGGCCAGCGGATCTCCATGGTGTAGCCGTCTGCCAGGCGTTTGACTGCTGCGTCGATGGGAAAGTCCGGTCCCAGGTCCGACTCGTCGAGATCCGCGCGATAGATGCCGTCGCTGAACACGCCGGCGATATTCACACGCACGAACTGCGCCGCGCGGCCATGTCCCGTGGGGTCGAGCCACACACCGATAAAGTCCTGGTCCAGGCTCACCTTGTCGCGTCGCGTGAGGGTGCCGCGCATGCGCTCTGGCGCATCGTCCCAGGCGCGGATGCCGAACACCAGCGCGCCGTCGTCGATCAGCAGTTGCACCGTGGTGCGCAGGTTGGCCGGCGCCGGCTTGCCGTCGGCGGGGAGAAACTGGTGGAAGGCGTCGAACACGGGCGCACCGCGCCACGCGTCGTCATCGAGCGCGCCATCGATGCGCAAGCTGGCGGTGCGGTCGGCCAGCATGGCTGGCAGGGGCGGAACGCGCTGGTTGCGATCGTCCTGCTCCACAGCCGCCACATCGCCGGCGGCAAACATGGCAGCAAAGCCTGCCATACGAAATACCCTGAAAATTGAATCCACTCTAGCCCCTGTTTTGTGCGCAGCAGTTTACCGCAGCAAGATGCTTTTTTGAGAACTATTTTTGAGAAGATCATCCACGCTAAATTCTGTCGAAGCGCGCGCATAACATCACTTGTTCACCAGCCTTGCTGCTATATTCAGCGTTGCCTTCAACTTGCCGGAATCCGCATGACACGCCTGCCCCTTCTGCTTGCCGCCAGCGCCGTGCTGGCCGGCTGCGCCACCGCCCCTGCACCGATGACCGACTTCACCGCCAACTCCGGCAGCCCACGCGCGCCCGAGCAACTGGCGGTCACGTTCGAGCATGCCGATGTGGCGCTGCGCGTCGATCCCGCCACGCAGAGCATCAGCGGTGACACCGCGCTCACCTTCACTGCTACCGCGCCGCTCACCCGCATCGCGGTGGAACTCGACCGCAACCTGCCGATCGACGGCGCCAGCGTGGACGGCGTCGCCTTGCCGGCAGCTGCCATCAGCAATCCCGACGGCCGCCTGTTCCTCACCTTGCCCAAACCGCTGCTGGCGGGCGAGCGCACCACCGTGCGCATCCGCTACCACGGCGTGCCGCACGTGGCAAAACGGGCGCCGTGGGACGGCGCTTTCGTGTGGGCCAGGACCGCCGACGGCCAGCCGTGGATTGCTACCACGGTGGAAGGCGAAGGGTGCGATCTGTTCTGGCCCTGCATCGATCACCCGATGGGCAAACCGAAACTGATCGACCTGCACATCACGGTGCCGTCGCCCCTGGTCGTCGCCGGCAACGGCGTGGCCACCGGCATGACGGAAAAAGACGGCTGGCGCACCTACGACTGGCGCGCCAGGAATCCCAGCACCTACGGCGTGTCGCTCAACATCGGGCCATACGAGGTGCTGGCGGGCGACTACGTGAGCCGCTACGGCAATACCATCCCGCTGCGCTACTGGTACCTGCAAGGGGACGCCGAAAACAAGAAGAAGGCGCAGGGACTGTTCGACGAATTCACGCCCATGCTCGACTTCTTCGAGAGCCGCATCGGTCCTTACCCGTTCGGCGACGAAAAAATGGGCGTGGTCGAAACCCCGCACCTGGGCATGGAACACCAGACTATCAACGCCTACGGTAACAAGTACCTGAAGTCGCCGTACGGTTACGACTGGCTGCTGCACCACGAGCTGTCGCACGAGTGGTTCGGCAACCAGATGACCAACGCCGACTGGGACGACATGTGGCTGCACGAAGGCTTCGGCAGCTATATGCAGCCGCTGTACCTGCAGTCGCTGCGCGGCGAGATGGCATTCCAGGCCGAGTTGTTCAAGCAGCGCCAGGCCATCAAGAACAAGGCGCCCATCGTCAGCGGCAAAACCCAGCGCATCCAGGATGTGTACGATGCCGATAAAGGCGGTCCTGGCAACGACATCTACGTCAAGGGTTCGCTGATCCTGCACACGCTGCGCAACCTGGTGGGCGACGACGCCTTTTTCCGCGCCACGCGGCGCATGGTGTACGGTACCGACACGCCGGTACCGGGCCAGTTCCAGCCGCGCTGGAGCAGCACGAAGGAATTCATCGGCATCGCCAACGAAGCGACCGGCCGCGACCTGGGCTGGTTCTTCGACGCCTATCTGTACCACGCCGCGCTGCCTGAACTGGTCGAGACGCGCGCCGGCGATCAGCTCACGCTGCGCTGGCAGCTCAAGGACGGCGGCGCCTTCCCGATGCCCATCGAAGTACGCGTCAACGACCGCATCGAGAAGCTGCCCATGACGGACGGCCAGGGCGTGCTGACGCTGCCGCCGCGCGCGCTGGTGACCATCGATCCGTATTCGCGCGTGCTGCGCCGCGCTGCGCACATCGAGGCATGGCAAGCCGACGAAGCGGCGCGCAAGAAGAGCAAGGCCGCCAAATGAGCGCGCGCCTGCTGGCGGTCCCGCTGCTGGCGCTCGTGCTCAGCGCCTGCGACCCCCACTACAACTGGCGCGACTACCGCAGCAAGGACGCGCCGTACAGCGTGCTCCTGCCCGGCAAACCGGCCACGCACGCGCGCGATGTGCGGCTGGGCGAACTGCCGGTGCGGATTACGATGACGGCGGCCGAAGTGGACGACGTGGTATTCGCCGTGGGCAGCGCCGAGTTGACCGACGCGGCGCAGGCGCCGGCCGCGCTGCTGGCCATGCAAACCGCTCTGGCGCGCAATATCGGCGCCACCATTACCAGCCAAGCCACCGTTGCCGACGGTGCGCAGACGACCGTCAGCATCGAAGCGAAAGGCATGCGCAACGGCGAGCCTGCGCTGCTGATCGGCCGCTTTATCGCGCGCGAGCGCCGCGTGTACCAGGTGGTAGTGATGGGCGCCGAGCGCCACATCGCGCGCGAGCAGGTGGCGGCCTTCCTCGACTCGTTCAAGCTGCAGTGAACAGAAATAGTTTGAAACAATTTGCTCGCTTAGAGTTGGCTTAACTGTTAGGTTTGCCTCTTCCAAACATTCAGAAATGAATTAAAGTGGTCTTACGGCGTGCCCGCCAACGAGAGCCGGCGCACCGCACTGTCCAACAAAATCAAGAGGCGCATCATGTTAATCACGTTCAAAACCCGCTACAGCCCTGAAGTGTTGATGTACCAGGAACATGCCCAACGCATCCTCGACCTGCTGCACAAAAATCCCACGCGCGGCGTGATCACGGCCACTGAAGCAGCCGAGGCGCTGTCGGTGCTGGAAGACCAGGTGGCCGAAAGCAAGCTGCATCCCGAGACCGATATCGAATACGACATCCACGCCCACGAGCGCGAGGAAGGCGAGACGGTCGAACATGCGCTGGCCCAGCGCGTGGGCTTTGCGGCCCGCGCCTATCCGCTGGTGGAGATGCTGCGCCTGGCCAAGCAGGAAAACCAGCCTATCGTCTGGGGCGTCTAATCGCCTGCCAGCGAGGCCTGTAACGGCAGGTCGATGGTGAACCGCGTCCCCACGCCTACGGCGCTGTCGACGCGGATCGCGCCATCGAGCAGCGAGCTGACGATGTTGTAGGTGATGCTCAAGCCCAGGCCATTGCCGCCCTGCCCCAGCTTGGTGGTGAAGAACGGATCGAAGATCCGGGCCTGGTGTTCCAGCGTGATGCCGCAGCCGTCATCCTCGAACACGATGCGCACGTTTTCCGTCCCCACCCGTACCGCCCACAACCGGATCAAGCCATCTTCGCGACCGTCGAACGCATGCAGCAGCGCGTTGTTGATCAGGTTGATGATCACCTGGCCGTAGGGACCGGGGAAGCTGTCCATCTCGATATCGTCCGGCATTTCCAGCACCATCCGGTGGCCGGCCTTGCGGATCTGGTTCTTCATGGTGGTGACGATTTCGGCGCTGGCCTGGTGCAGGTTGAAGCGGCGCCGCTTGGCGCTGGCCTGGTCCACCGCCACCTGTTTAAAACTGTTCACCAGCTCCGCCGCATTGTGCAGGCTGCGCATCAGCAGCGTGGAAGCCTCGCGCGCCGCCTCGATGTAGTGCTTGAGGTCCGAGCGGCGCAGCGCGTTGTCGGCGTGGCGCGCTTCGATATCGGTGGTCTTCGCTTCCAGCGTGCTGGCGATCACCAGGCTGTTACCGATCGGCGTATTGAGTTCGTGGGCGACGCCGGCCACCAGCGACCCCAGGGCCGCCAGCTTTTCGCGCTCCACCAGTTGCTGCTGTGCGTCCTGCAACTGGCGGTACGAATCGGCGTTGGCAAACGCCACCGCCACGTACGAGGCCAGCGTGGTCAGCATGTCGAGATCGATGCGCTGGTAGGCGTTGGCGCGGTAGCTGTGCACCGTGATCACGCCGCGTACCTGCCCCGACACCGAGATCGGCACATAGATCAGCGAGCGCGGCTCGGACGGCAGCGAGCCGTCTTCCAGGGTGCCCATGTGCTCCGCGTCCGATACCAGCGCCAGGTTGGCGATATAACGCCGGTAGTCCTGTTCCAGGTCGTTGATGAACACTTCCTGCGCATGGTTGATGCACCATACGGCCAGCTGGTTCGGCTCCAGCATGCTGCGGGTGTAGGGCGTATAGCGTTTGCCCTTTTCCATGGCGAACGGGTACTCGATCAGCTCCTGTTCCGGGCGATAGATGCCGATGCCGAACACGCTGGCATCCATCAGCGCATGCACCTGCTGGTACAACATCGACATGATCGCCTCGCTATCAAGGTTGGCGGTCAGGCGGCGGCCGATATCGGACAGCAGCGAGATATTGCGGTGCGCCAGTTCCACGCTGTCCTTTTGCCGCTCCACTTCGCGCTTCTCGTGTTCGACCGATTCCTTCTGCTGCACCAGTTCGCGGGTGCGGCCGATCACTTCGTTTTCGAGCACCTGCTTTTGCCGCACCAGCCGCCGGATGCGCAGGCGGAACAGCAGGTAGCCGAGTCCCACCGCCAGTACCAGCACCAGCAGGCGGAACCACCACTGCTTCCAGAACGGCGGCATGATCACCACTTCCAGCGCCACCGGCTCGCTGGTCCAGACGCCATTCTTGTTGGCCGCGCGCACCCGGAATACATAGCGGCCGGGATCGAGGTTGGTGTAGGTGGCCAGGCGCCGACTGCTGTCGGTATACACCCATTGCGGATCGAAGCCCTCGAGCTGGTAGGCATAGGAGTTGCGCTGCGGGTCGGCGAAATGCATGGCGGCGAATTCGATCGAAAACATGGCGTCGCGCGGGCCCAGCGTGACCGCTTTGGCGGCATCCAGCGGCCCCTTGGGCAGCACGTCCTCGCGCATGATGGCGGTCAGGATCGACTGGTTGAAAATCGAGAAATCGGTGATCGCCACTTGCGGCGGCATCGGGTTGTCGTGGATGCGCAGCGGGTGGAACGCGGTCATGCCGGTGATGCCGCCGAAGTACATGGTGCCGTCGGGCGCCTGGTAGCCGGAGCCGACAAAATAAGACCCGTCGAGCAGGCCATCCTTGGCGGTGTACTGCTTGAACACGCCCGTCACCGGATCGAACATGTCGATGCCGCTCGTGCTGCTGATCCACAGCCGGCCCTTGGGATCGCCCAGGATGGCGCCAACCGGATCGGACGAACGGCCTTCGCGCACCGGATAGTAACGGAACCGCAGTTGGCCGTCCGGGGCCGGTTCGGCCTTGCACAGTCCGGCGCCAGTACCTACCCACAAGCTGCCACCGGCGTCTTCATACAGAGAATGCACGCGCTGGTGGCACAAGCTGCCGGGCTGCCTGGGCTGGTGGCGGTAATGGCGGAATTTTCCGGTCTGGCGATCGAAGCGTTCCAGCCCATTCTCGGTGCCGACCCACAGCACGCCGGCATGGTCTTCCAGCATCGCCCTGATGCGGCCGTCGATGCGGTCCGGGTTGCCGGCCGCGTAGCGGTAGGTGGTCACCGCCAGCGTGTGGGGATCGACCCGGTGCAGGCCGGCGCGGCTGCCGATCCAGATCAGGCCCGCGCGATCGACCAGTATCCGCTGCACCGAGCGCGATGTCAGGTCGGCGTCCAGCGTCAGACGCGTATAGCGCCCGCTGGCCGGGTCGCGCCACGCCACCCCGGCCTCGCTACCCACCCACAGGCGATCTTGCTGGTCGGTGGCCAGGGTAAGCAAGTGGTTGCTGGGCACGCTCGATGGATTCTCGGTATCGGTGTGCCAGATTTCGCTGGTCCCCCGCGCCGGATCGAGGCGGGTCAGGCCGTTGCCGGTGGCCAGCCACAGCTTGTCGCCGCCGGCACTGGCAATCGCGCGCACCTGGTTGTTGCTAATGGCATTCAACACGCCAGCGTTCTCGGTGTAGCGCTCGAATCCGCCACTGAGCATGTCCACCCGGTTCAGGCCACTGAACCAGTTGCCGACCCATAGCGTGCCGGTACGGTCCTGGTACAGAGCGCTGATCTGGTTGTCGGAAATACCGTTCTTGTCGAAGCTGCTGGCATGGTAGTAGTGGTATTTGACGCTCCCACCCTGCTTACCCTGCTCACCCGGTTCGGGATCGCGGCGCAGCAGGCCGCCATCCCGCAACCCTACCCACTGGTGTCCCTGGTCATCGTGCAGCATGGCAGACACCCGGCGCGTAGCGAAGATTTCGGCTCCATCCAGCGGCAGTTGTACCGGAGTGTCGCCGTCCAGGCGCCAGGTTTGCAGGCCGGTGAGGCCGGCCGCCCATATACGGCCATCGGGGCCCAGGTCCAGCACGGTGATATTGTTCGATGGCGTAGCCACTGCTTGCGGCGTCAGGTGGCGAAATTTGCTGGCGCCAGCCGGTAGCAGCGCCAGACCGCTGGCGGTACCCACCCACAGGTTGCCGCGCGAATCGCGTACCACCGCGTTCACGCGATCATCGGGAGGCGTACCGGCATCACCGGGCACGTGGCGCAGCGCGCGCATCGTTCCGGTAGCAATATCGAAGTGCTGCAAGCCGGCGCTGGTCGTCAGCCACAGGCCATCCTTGCCATCGCTGATGATGCCGGTCACCGAGAGGTTGGCAGACGCGGTGGCCTGATGGATGAAATTCCGGGTCGCCCGGTCAAAGCGATCGAGCCCTCCCTTGGTCCCGACCCACAACTGTCCGTGGGCGTCTTCATACAGCGCCTGGACGTAGTTATCGGCCAGGCTGCCGGGATCGGAAGGATTGTTCTTGAAGGTGGTGATGCGATAACCGTCATAACGGTTCAAGCCGGCCTGCGTACCGATCCACAGGTAGCCATGACGGTCCTGCAAAATCCGGGTCGCCGTCTCTTGCGACAGTCCGTCCTCCACACCGAGGTGATCGAAGCGCAAACTGAGCGGCGCGCCCACGGCGCTTGCTGCCAGCCAAAGCCAGGCAAACAAAATGGCCAGACGCGTTGCACGATTTAACATTTCTTTCATCCCGAGTTGAACTTATTGTAATTCAGAAATATCGGGAAGAAATGAAAAAAGCCCCACCAGCGTTGTTTGCTGGTGGGGCTTTTAGGAATAACTAGCCTGACGATAACCTACTTTCACACTGGTTGCAGCACTATCATCGGCGCAAAGTCGTTTCACGGTCCTGTTCGGGATGGGAAGGGGTGGGACCGACTTGCTATGGTCATCAG